>OBWW01000013.1_pt1 | contig 246075 bp, 214 predicted proteins | sample 1538091 | NCBI WGS metagenome assembly OBWW01 (sample SAMEA2580125, study PRJEB22360) | human gut metagenome | biome: human gut; feature: human-associated habitat; material: faeces | place: Denmark | collected 2008/2010 | reverse complement strand
GATGCAGAACGGCGCCGGGGGGGGGGGTGTTTTTGTCCGCCGCCGCCAATCCACCGAAATCTATGCTGCATCAGAAACAGGAAATATATGTGTTGAGGATTCTGCGAGCCTGAGATACTTCGTGAATATACTTAACAGGTAGAAATATACGTTGCCGTGAGAAATGACATTGTTTGAGCGTAAGCGAGTTATGTCATTTCTCATGGCGTTTTTAGTATATTGATAGCTGTTCTAGTATATTAGAAGTCTCTCACATGAGGAGAATACCAACACATATATAGCCTGTTTCGTGAAGTAAGCATAAGAGAGAAAATCTCCAACACATATATAGCCTGTTTCATGAAGTGAAGATGAGTGAAGTGAATATAAATGGGCAGAATTACAAGTTATATTCCGAGATACTTTGTCAAATATAAACATAATTTCTATAAATATAGATATTTATGAAACTTAAACAATACATATTGCACAAAATAACTTGACTAATCAAATAACTTTTGGTAATATTATACATTATATGTAATGCATAAATGCACAAAAGGAGATGACAGCATGGCAAAAAAACGTAATATCATTGTAGGACAGTCCGGAGGACCTACATCAGTAATCAATTCCAGTCTGGCAGGAGTATACAAGAACGCTATCGAACGTGGTTTCGACAAAGTATACGGCATGCTTCACGGAATCCAGGGCCTTCTGGATGAACAATATATCGATCTCTCTACACAGATTCATTCCGAGCTTGATATCGAATTGCTAAAACGTACTCCATCGGCATTTCTGGGATCATGTCGTTTCAAACTTCCGGAGATTCACGAAGATAAAGCAATTTATGAGAAAATCTTTGAAATCCTGAACCGCCTGGATATTGATGCGTTTATCTACATTGGCGGAAACGATTCTATGGATACCATAAAGAAACTTTCTGATTATGCGATTCTTACCGGCCAGAAGCAGAAATTCCTTGGTGTTCCAAAGACCATTGATAATGACCTTGCACTGACTGATCATACACCAGGTTTCGGAAGTGCAGCCAAATACATTGGCGCGTCTACCAAAGAAGTCATCCGTGATGCACAGGGCCTTACCTATAAGAAGAGTATGATCACGATCATGGAGATCATGGGACGTAATGCAGGATGGCTGACCGGTGCGACAGCACTTGCACGTACAGAAGACTGTGATGGACCAGATCTTATCTATCTGCCGGAAGTTCCGTTTGATATTGATAAATTCCTTGTCAAAGTCAAAGATCTCCTCAAGAAAAAATCCTCTGTTGTGATTGCAGTATCTGAAGGAATCCGTCTTGCAGATGGGCGTTATGTATGCGAACTTGGAAGTTCTGGAGATTATGTTGATGCATTTGGCCATAAACAGCTGGCCGGAACTGCAACTTATCTTGCAAATTTCCTTGCAGCAGAATGTGGCTGTAAGACAAGAGCTGTAGAGCTTTCTACGTTACAGAGAAGCGCTTCTCATATGGCATCCAGAGTAGATATTGATGAAGCATTTATGGTAGGCGGAGCAGCAGTAAAAGCAGCCGACGAAGGTGATACCGGCAAAATGATCGTTATTGACCGTGTTTCAGACGATCCTTATATGGCTAAGACCGGTATTTATGATGTACACCGTATAGCAAATGAAGAAAAAGTTGTTCCACGTAACTGGATGAATAAAGATGCCTCCTATGTAACAAAAGATTTTGTTGATTATATCAGTCCTCTGATTCAGGGAGATTATCAGCCAATCATGGTAAATGGTCTTCCGAGACATCTTGTACTTAATTTAAAAAAGAAACGATAAGTCAATATATGATTTGGGGAAAACTTACAAAGTTTTCCCCATTTTTTGACAGTTTAACCTTGACTATTTATACTAAACTCTATACAATAATTATGTGCGTATAAAACATAGGTTTTATGTGAAAAGAACAAAATAATTAGGAGGAAAATGTAAAATGGCAAAATGGGTTTACATGTTTACAGAAGGTAACGCTAATATGAGAAACCTTCTGGGTGGTAAAGGTGCCAACCTTGCTGAAATGACTAACCTTGGTCTTCCTGTACCGCAGGGCTTCACAATCACAACAGAAGCTTGTACTCAGTACTATGAAGACGGAAGACAGATCAATGATGAGATCATGGCTCAGATCATGGAAGCAATCACTAAAATGGAAGGAGTTACCGGTAAGAAATTCGGTGACAAAGAAAATCCTCTGCTTGTTTCCGTTCGTTCTGGTGCCAGAGCTTCCATGCCTGGTATGATGGATACTATCCTGAACCTTGGTTTAAATGAAGAAGTAGTTAATACTCTTGCAGAAAAATCCAACAACCCACGTTGGGCTTGGGACTGCTACAGAAGATTCATTCAGATGTACTCTGACGTAGTTATGGAAGTTGGTAAGAAATATTTCGAAGAGCTGATCGACGAAATGAAAACTAAGAGAGGCGTTAAACAGGACGTTGAACTTACAGCTGAAGACCTTAAAGAACTTGCAGAACAGTTCAAAGCTGAATATAAAGAAAAAATCGGTGCTGATTTCCCAACTGATCCGAAGGAACAGTTAATGGGTGCTATCAAAGCCGTATTCCGTTCTTGGGACAACCCGCGTGCAAACGTTTATCGTCGTGACAACGATATTCCATATTCCTGGGGTACCGCTGTAAACGTACAGATGATGGCATTCGGTAACATGGGAGATGACTGTGGTACAGGTGTTGCCTTCACACGTGACCCTGCTACAGGAGCTAATGGTCTGTTCGGTGAATTCCTGACAAATGCTCAGGGTGAAGACGTTGTTGCTGGTGTTCGTACACCTATGCATATCACTGAAATGGAACAGAAATTCCCAGAAGCATTCGTACAGTTCAAACAGGTTTGCAAAACTCTGGAAGATCACTACAGAGATATGCAGGACATGGAGTTCACTGTAGAGCATGGTAAACTGTACATGCTGCAGACACGTAATGGTAAGAGAACTGCTCAGGCTGCTCTGAAGATCGCTTGTGACCTTGTAGATGAGGGAATGAGAACAGAAGAAGAAGCTGTAGCAATGATCGATCCACGTAACCTTGACACTCTGCTTCATCCGCAGTTCGATGCAGCTGCTCTGAAAGCCGCTACACCGATGGGCAAAGGTCTTGGAGCTTCTCCAGGAGCTGCTTGCGGTAAGATCGTATTCACAGCTGATGACGCTGTTGAATGGGCAGAAAGAGGAGAAAAAGTTGTTCTGGTTCGTCTTGAGACATCTCCAGAAGATATCACAGGTATGAAATCTGCTCAGGGTATCCTGACAGTTCGTGGTGGTATGACTTCTCACGCTGCAGTAGTTGCCCGTGGTATGGGTGAGTGCTGTGTATCCGGATGCGGTGATATCGCTATGGATGAAGAAAACAAGAAATTCACACTGGCTGGAAAAGAATTCCACGAGGGAGACTTCATCTCCATCGATGGTACAACAGGTAACATCTACGACGGAATCATTCCGACTGTAGACGCTACAATCGCTGGTGAGTTCGGCCGTATCATGGCTTGGGCTGACAAATACAGAACTATGAAAGTTCGTACAAATGCAGATACACCGGCTGACGCTAAGAAAGCAGTTGAGCTTGGTGCAGAAGGTATCGGTCTTTGCCGTACAGAGCATATGTTCTTCGGTGAGGGACGTATCGATGCATTCCGTGAAATGATCTGCTCTACAACAGTTGAAGAAAGAGAAAAAGCTCTTGCAAAAGTTCTTCCATATCAGCAGGGAGACTTCGAAGGACTGTTTGAAGCTCTGGAAGGTAACCCGGTTACTATCCGTTTCCTGGATCCGCCGCTTCATGAGTTCGTTCCTACAGAAGAAGCTGACATCAAGAAACTTGCAGATGCTCAGGGCAAAACTGTTGAAGAAATCAAGACAATCATTGATTCTCTCCATGAATTCAACCCGATGATGGGCCATCGTGGATGCCGTCTTGCAGTTACTTATCCAGAAATTGCTAAGATGCAGACAACAGCTGTTATCCGTGCAGCAATCAAAGTTAAAAATGCTCATCCGGATTGGGCAATCAAACCGGAAATCATGATTCCGCTTGTTGGCGATATCAAAGAGCTTAAATATGTTAAGAAATTCGTAGTAGAAACTGCAGACGCTGAGATCAAAGCAGCTGGTTCCGACCTTCAGTATGAAGTTGGTACTATGATCGAGATCCCGAGAGCAGCTCTTACTGCTGATGAAATCGCTAAAGAAGCTGACTTCTTCTGCTTCGGTACAAACGACCTTACACAGATGACATATGGCTTCTCTCGTGATGATGCAGGTAAATTCCTGAACGCATACTATGATGCTAAGATCTTCGAGAATGATCCATTTGCTAAACTTGATCAGGTTGGCGTTGGCAAACTGATGAAGATGGCAATCGAACTTGGAAGACCGGTTAACCCGAACCTTCATGTAGGTATCTGTGGAGAACACGGTGGAGATCCGTCCTCTGTAGAGTTCTGCCATAAGATTGGTCTTAACTATGTATCCTGCTCACCATTCCGTGTACCGATCGCTCGTCTTGCAGCAGCACAGGCAGCAATCGCTGAGAAGAATGCATAAGTTGATGTTGTTATAAGGCAAACTAAAATAGCCTAATATTTGTGTCCCAACAGAGTAATACTTACCCTCACTTTACAGGAAACTGTATCGTGAGGGTTTTTTTTGTCGGTCTGTTCTGCTTATGGCTTGAAAAAGAAAATTCATACCTGTATAATGGCATATGGAAATTGATAGTATTAGAAACTTAGGGGGAGTAGTTTTGAAAAATAACAAATATGAAATTGATATGTGCAACGGCACGATCATGGACAAACTGGTTTCATTTTCCCTGCCATTGATGCTTTCTGGAATCCTGCAGTTAATGTTCAATGCAGTGGATATCATCGTCGTCGGTCAGTTTACAGGAAGCGAAGCACTTGCGGCAGTTGGTTCAACGACTGCGCTGATTGCTGTTTTTACGAACTTATTTATTGGAATATCCCTTGGTGCCAATGTGCTTGCTGCACGTTTTTATGCTTCGGGAAAAAACAAAGAAATGTCGGAAACGGTACATACATCCATTGCCCTGGCATTCGTAAGCGGTATGATCATGGCAGTTGTAGGACTTCTTTTTTCACGGCTTGCATTGGAAATCATGGGTACTCCGGATAATGTTATTGACCAGTCCACACTCTATATGCGAATTTATTTTCTGGGAATGCCATTTTTTATGCTTTATAACTATGGTGCAGCTATTCTGAGAGCAGTAGGAGATACGAAACGTCCGTTGATCTTTTTGATCATATCTGGTCTTGCGAATGCAGGTCTGAATATGCTCCTTGTCGTTGTTTTTAACATGGGTGTAGCCGGAGTTGCTATCGGAACAATTGTTTCTCAGTGCATCTCCTGTATTCTGGTATTACGATGTCTTTACCGTTCAGAAGGAAGCTATCAGCTCAGATTCTCAAAACTCACGATAAAAAGCTTTTATCTGAAACAAATTTTTCAAGTGGGCATTCCGGCTGGTATTCAGAGTACCGTCATCAACCTGTCAAATGCTTTGTTGCAATCTTCTGTGAACTCTTTTGGTTCGATTGCAATGGCAGGATATACTGCAGCAAATAATATTTTTGGATTTCTGTATGTATCTGTAAACTCTGTTACACAATCCTGTATGAGCTTTACCAGTCAGAATTATGGAGTACGGAAAACAAAACGTATGGACAAAGTGCTTCTTGACTGTATTATCCTATCCTTTACATTTTCCTTTACATTGGGATGTGGAGCTTATTTTTTTGGTAATGAATTGTTGCGTCTGTATACCAGTGATCCGGACGTTATCCAGTGTGGGATTGAAATTCTTGCCTATACAACCGTACCGTATTTCTGTTGCGGAATCATGGATCTGATTCCCGGTGCACTTCGTGGAATGGGACATTCTGGCGTACCAATGATTTTGTCTATCATAGGTACCGTTGGAACACGAATCGTATGGATCTTTGGATTGTTTCCTCATAATAGATCCCTTTCTTTCCTTTTCATTTCATATCCTGTGTCCTGGATTCTGACAATTCTTATGCAGGTAATCTGTTTCTATTTTGTCAGACGCAAAGTTCACAGAAACATCCTGACACAGGGCTGAAGGGATGACTCGAGGAGATTATTATGAATTATATGATAGCAATCCTTCCCAAAATGGCAGGATTTCTTTTACTTGTACTTATCGGCTTTACCGCATCACGCATTGGTGTGATCAAAAAAGAGGCCATGCCATCTATTTCCGGTTTCCTTTTGAAGATTGTGTTGCCGGCATTGACAATTTCACTGATCTGGGAAAATCAGACTACCTTTTATACAATGGCCCGTTATGGCAGAATGGTCATTGCACAGATTCTCATGTACTTCATCATGGCAGCAGGAGGTATCCTTGGAAGCCGAATCTGCCACTTAAGCGGAACAACATCTAATGTACACCGTGGTTGTTCTGTTGGCGGTAATTATGGATTTCTTGTGATTCCTCTGATCATGACTCTGTTCGGCGGTCAGGGCGGTAATGTTTATATCCCGATTTGTTCGGTCATTGATACTACTTTGGTCTGGACTCTTGGATTTACATTATTTACGAATGGAGTAGGACAGAAAGAAAATCCGTGGAAAAAAATCATCATGAATCCGATTTTCATTTCTATCATACTTGGATTATGTCTGACCAGTTTTCACATTCCAGTTCCTGATATGATCATGAACACCATAGATTCTGTTGGAAACACCTGTTACAGCTGGGGACTGATTTATCTGGGATGCAGTCTTGGATTTATGAAGCTCACAAATATTTTTAAATACAGATCTATCCTTGTACTTGTGTTTACAAAGATACTCGTGATTCCACTGATTGTTTATTTTATTTCCCATCATTTTCTCACAAATGTTGAAAGTATGATTCTTATGTTGATCAGTGCAGCTCCATCCATGACAACTTCCAGTATGATTGCGGAACAGTATCATCTGGATGAGGAATATGCTTCCACGGCAGTAGTAACAACAACTTTATTTTGTATGTTCATCATTCCATTACTTTTTGGTCTGATTTCACTTTAAAATAACGTTTCTTCAAGAGGATAGTGAGAATATATAAATGAAATTACGTGTTAAAGATATTGTAAAAATATGGAATAATGGTGCTGCTTCCCTGGTAGCAGGTCAGGAAGGACTCATGCGCAGGATAGAGGTATTTGATATGATGGAACAGCCTAATATCAAACCATGGCTCAGGGAACACCTGCTCCTGATCACTACCGGATATGTGATTCGAAATGACAAAGAAGCTCTGCTGAACCTGATCCGCGATATGAATGAGGTGAATGCATCTGCGCTTGCCATCAAAACCCGTTTTTTTGAGGATTTTCCCAAAGAAGCACTTCAACTGGCGGATGAACTGAAGCTTCCGTTATTTTTTCTCGATAATAATGCTGGCTTTGTGGAACTTGTTTTTCCTGTCATGACAGCAATCGTAGAATCCAGAAGCAGCATTGAACTGGATACTCGTTATCAGATTGGAAAAGAAAACAAATCAGAACTTGATAACAGACTATTCTTTGATCTCATCAACCGTAAAATTACACAGCCAGAGGAAGCAGAATATCGTACAGCCTCTTTACAATGGCCATCAGAACCAGTGCGTATGATTGCGCTGTCTCTGGAAACTGAGAAAAATTCTTTTCTTCTTGAAATGAAAAAAGAACAACAGACAAAAGTAATTTCCAGAATTCTTGAAAAAAATCATATACGAAATGCTGTAATATGTAGCAAAGAAATGTGCTTTGCGCTCATGGGAATATCCATAAATGATACACTCCTTGATACAATTGTAAATGATATGATTCAAAAAACTGTCGAAATTAATAATTGCGCATGTTCTGCAATTATCAGCAACCCTCTGTCAGATTATCTTAAACTGGCGGATACTTATCAAAAACTCAAAGAAGGTTTTCATATTCGCATGATCCGAAAGCAGCAGTGGCAGTATATTTTCTTGGATGAACTTCAATATGATCGTATTATGCTGCATATATCCAAAGACACGGAAGTACACCAATTTATCAGGTGTAAGCTTGGCCCATTAGTGGAATATGACCGTGCTCATGATACGCAGCTGCTCGAGACACTTGAAGCACTCATTCAGAATCATAATTCCCGCAAACTTGCTGCGGAATCCCTTTTTTTGCATAGAAATACTATGGTACATCGTATCAACAAGATCGAAGAAGTGTTGCATTGCAGCCTGGATGATACAGAAATAATGGAACAGCTGGAATTTGCTATAAAAATGAAAATGTATGCACATTAAAAACAAATGTGCATCGTGCACAATATTTTGCTAAAAAAAAGTGATTTCAAGCCGATGATTTTATCAATGTAAAGTGATATTATCTTAAATCATGAATGTGAAGCCGATGTGGGCATTCCTACATCGGCTGATTTTGTATTCTGGCCCGCTGTTATCCGGAATATGAGCACATGAACTTTTTACGAATGGAGGAGATAATATGGCTAGTAACACAAACAAGGATTACACACAGATGCATATTAAAGCATCTGATCATCCAAAAGCGTATGCACCACATATTCTTATTTTGAATATCGTGATGAGCATACTCGGTGCAATTATCGGACTTGAACTGATCGTACGTACCGGTGTCGCACCAAACACATCTATCGTAGGAGCGTTATTTGCAATCGTTATTTCACGTTTACCTGTCGCATTTTTAAAGAAATACCAGAGTATCCACTGTCAGAACATGATTCAGACATCTATCTCAGGAGCAACATTTTCAGCAGCAAACTGCTTCCTGCTTCCTGCTTCCAATCGGTGTTCCGGTAATCATGGGTAGAATGGATCTTATGTATCCTATGCTTGTTGGTGTATTTCTTGCAACCATCATTGATGCAACAATTCTTTATAAAACATTTGACAGCGAAATGTTTCCGGCAGAAGGAGCGTGGCCTCCTGGAGTTGCATCTGCAGAATCTATTCTCGCAGTTGTAGAAAAAGGAAAGAAAGCCCTTCTTCTTATTGTAGGTGTAGTTATTGGTGTCGGTGGTAAGATGATCGGTATTCCTACAGACCTTCTCGGCGTATCATGGTTCGGCGATTTCGCAGCTATGACAGCTCTTGGCGTAGGATCAATTGTAATCGGTATCATTAAGACAAATGGATTTATCATTGATATCTTCGGACACAGCTTCCCGGTCATTACAAATATCTTCGGCGAAGGTGTAGACTTAATGGCTTCAAACATGTTCAAATACATGCCTCACGGTATTATGATTGGTGCCGGCCTTGTATCCCTTATCCAGTGTGGCCGTATGCTTTTCAAGAAGAGTGACGGAGACAGTGCAGCTGGTAAATTTACATCCAGTATGGCAAACATGAAAAAAGCCTTAGGCGGTGGATATGTTGCATACCTGGTAGTAGCAGTCCTTCTGGCAGTGATCACAGGTATCTGGTCAGAAATGGGAGTTGTTCAGCTGGTCATCTGGGTGATCTTCTCAGCTTTTGCAGCAATTGCTTCCGAACTTATTGTGGGTATTTCTGCAATGTATTCAGGATGGTTCCCGGGATTTGCAACAGCACTTATTTTCCTTATCGTAGGTATGTTGATCGGATTCCCGTCACTTCCACTTGGAATTCTTGTTGCTTATACTTCCGCAACAGGTCCTGCTTTCTCTGATATGGCATATGACCTCAAATGTGGTTACATCCTTCGTGGATGCGGACAAGATCAGGAACTTGAGCTTGAAGGAAGAAAACAGCAGTATATCAGCGAGATTATTGGCTTTATAGTAGCATTTATACTCGTAGCTATTATGGCAAAACAGTACTTCTCCCAGGGCCTTTTTGCCCCAGTTGATGCTACTTTTGCAGCTACGATTGAAGCAGGTGCCGGCGGAGATGTTGCCAAATGGCTGCTTATCTGGGCTATTCCGGGTGCAATTATCCAGTTCCTTGGCGGTTCCAGACAGGTTGGTATCCTTTTTGCAACTGGTCTTCTTGTTGGATCCACTATCAACGGTCTGACAATCCTGATCGCTTTACTTATTCGTTATATTCTTGTTAAGAAGAACAAAGAAAACGAGCAGACACTCAATATTCTGGGTGCTGGTTCCCTTGCCGGAGCTGCTCTGTACAGTTTCTTTACAGCTACACTATCACTTGGCAAAAAGAAATAATATTTTAAGAATGGTATTTTAATATATTTATTGCAGGAGATGAGTATTAAAATGAAAACTAAAGGAATTCGTCTTACAAAAGATGTCCTTGATGCTGCACTTGCCGGGGGTACAATCCTCGGCGGCGGTGGCGGCGGTGATCCGAAAAAAGGCAGAAAATATGCAGAGATTGCAGTTGATTATACAGACCTTCGTCTGATCACAATCGATGATCTGGATGAAGATGATGTACTGTTAACCGCCTCTCTGGTCGGTGCCCCGAATGCAGCGAATCAGTATATGACACCAAAGGATATCGCTAAAACAGTTGAAATTCTTCAGAAAAACTGTGATTTTCATATTGGCGGCATCATCACAAATGAGCAGGGTGGAGAAGCTACTGTAAATGGCTGGCTTCAGGCTGCCGTTACAGGACTTCCGGTTGTGGACGCACCGTGTAACGGACGTGCACATCCGACAGGAGTAATGGGAAGTATGAATCTTCACAAAATTCCTGATTATACCACCGTTCAGGCATGTGTCGGCGGCAATCCGGATACCGGAAATCATATTGAATGTTTCTTTGAAGGAAATATCGATCATACTTCTAAAATGGTGCGTCTTGCATCTATCGAAGCTGGTGGTCTGGTTGCGGTAGCAAGAAATCCGGTCAAAGTATCCTATGCCAGACAAAATTGTGCCATTGGTGGTGTCAGCTTTGCAATTGAAACAGGAAAAGCATTCTTAAAAGGACTTGAAACTTCCGTAGAAGAGGGTGTAAACAGTCTCTGTACTTTCCTGAATGGACGCATACTTGCCAGAGGTCCGGTACAGAATTTCTCAATTGAGACAACTGGAGGTTTTGATGTAGGTTATGCAACCGTAGACGGCTGTGATATGACTTTCTGGAATGAATACGCAACTGTAGAAAAAGATGGTGAACGACTTGCTACTTTCCCTGACCTTATCATGACGATCAACGCAAAAACAGGTGAACCTGTAACAACAGCCATGATGGAAGAGGGCCTTGATGTCTACGTGATCACCACAGACAAGAAGAATCTGAAACTTTCGCCGACCATGTATGCGCCGGAATTGCTGAAAGCAACAGAAGATGTAATCAAAAAAGACTTAATCAGTTATTTGGATAAGTAATCAGGAGGAAATAATAACATGTTAATGAAACAGATCATTGATGCTTACGAAGTACTTGACAGTTCATTCGTAACAGGAGAAGCAGTAAAAGAATATCTTCTCGGAATTAAAGCGGATGCCAACGTTGAGGTTTATGAACTGGTTGGACCTAAGGGAAGCACAGATATGCTTAAAGTTCGTATTCCTGGCAAAAATGGTAAAACAAACGGTGGAGATGCTCCAACAATCGGTCTTCTTGGAAGACTTGGTGGAATCGGTGCACGTCCGGAACGTATCGGATTCGTATCAGATGGTGACGGTGCTCTCTGTGCAGTAGCTCTTGCAGCAAAGCTGCTTGATATGCAGAACAAGGGAGATTATCTTGACGGTGATGTATTTATCTCAACACATATCTGCCCACATGCTCCGACAGCCCCTCATGATCCGGTTCCATTCATGGGATCTCCAGTTGAAATGGCACAGGTAAATAAAGAAGAAGTTTCTCCTGACCTGGATGCACTGCTTGTTGTAGATACAACAAAAGGAAACCGTGTAATCAATACAAGAGGATTTGCGATTTCTCCTACAGTAAAAGAAGGATATGTATTAAGAACTTCTGAAGATCTTCTTGATCTGATGCAGATCACTACAGGACGCCTTCCATATGTATTCCCTCTTGCAACACAGGATATCACACCATATGGAAATGATGTTCATCATCTGAATAGTATCCTGCAGCCATGTACAGCAACAGATGCACCGGTTGTAGGTGTTGCGATCACAGCAGAAACTATGGTTCCTGGATGTGCTACAGGAGCAACACATGCTGCTGATGTTGAAGAGGCTGCAAGATTTATGTTGGAAGTTGCCAAAGCATATGGAAGAAAGCAGTGCAGCTTCTATGATGCAGATGAATATGCACGTCTTCAGAAATTGTATGGAAGCATGAAACATCTTCAGACTCTCGGAAATGAATAAGAAGGGGGAATTTCACATGAAAATAGGAGCAATTACAATTGGACAGGCACCACGTACAGATGTGACCGCAGATATCTTACATATCTTTGATGATTCACTGGAACTTGTTCAGGCCGGCGGTCTCGACGGTCTCACAAAAGAACAGATTGCAGAATTTGCTCCAGGCAAGGATGATTATGTTCTGGTATCCAGATTAACAGACGGAAGTTCTGTAACATTTGCAGAGCGTCATATTCTGCCAAGACTTCAAGACGCAATTAACCGTATGGAAGATGAGGGATGCAGTCTTATTATGATGTTCTGTACAGGCAGTTTCCCTGAAACACTTTCTACCAGAAAAATCCCTATGATATATCCATGTGAACTACTGAACCGTCTTGTTCCGCTAATGACCAAAAAATCCGATATTATCTGTATGACACCATCACCACTTCAGACTGAACAGTGTGAAAACAAATGGAAAAAATATGTGGATCATGTCAAAGCAGTTTCCGCTTCACCATATGGTGAATGGGATGCTCTTGAAAAAGCAGCAGAAGAAATTAAGAATTCTGAAGCAGATCTGATCGTTCTTGACTGCATTGGATATACACAGGAAATGAAGAAGATGTTTGCAGAAAAGACAGGTAAAAAGGTTGTTCTTCCACGAACCCTTCTTGCCAGAGTTGTTTCTGAACTTACAGATATCTGAATTAGCAGCTTTTATATAAAGGCAATATTTTACCGGGCATTTCGCAGGGTACTTCATAAGTCCGGCGAAATGTCCGAAATTATTTTTATGAAAAGAGGAAATCAACAATGGAGAATTTAGTGAAAATTGCAGAAGATGTTTTGACTTCCTGTCTTGCAGTGAAAACAGGAGAAGAAGTGCTGATCATCACAGATGACAGCCGTAAGGAGATTGGTGAAGCTATTTATGAAGCAGCTGGAAATCTTGGCTGCGAAAAACTGCTTATGGTAATGAAAGAACGCGAAGTAAGCGGGCAGGAACCGCCAAAAGCGATTGCAGCAGCTATGAAAGCAGCTGATGTCGTGATCGTTCCGACTGCACAGTCTCTGACCCATACGAATGCCCGTATTGAAGCAGCCAAAGCAGGTACTCGTGTGGCTACTATGCCTGGTATCACAAAAGAAATGTTTTCACGCGGTGCAATGACTGCTGATTACAATGAAGTTGAAAAATTAACTGCAAAAGTAACAGAAATGCTGACCAGAGCATCCCGTGCCCGCATTGAAAAAGACGGTTATGTGTTAAACATCAATATTAGTGGAAGAAATGGTGTTCCAAGCCCTGGTGTATACAGAGAAGCTGGAAAGTGCGGAAACCTTCCTTCAGGTGAAGCCTATATTGCACCGCTTGAAGACGGTTCTGATGGAGAAATGATCATTGACGGTTCCATGGTAGGCATTGGTAAGCTTGAAAGTCCGCTTCACATGACGATTTCCGGCGGAAAACTACGTTCCGTAACAGGAGAGAAGAGCGGAAATCTTGATATTCTCCTGAAAAATGAAATCAACGGAACAGTCTGTGAACTTGGAATCGGAACAAATGAAGCTGCAATTCTGAACGGTATCATCCTTGAAGATGAAAAAGTATATGGAACTGTTCATATCGCCTTTGGTACCAACACTTCTTTTGGCGGAACAAACAAAGCAGAATGCCATATGGATGGAATCATCCTGCGTCCGACTTTATATCTGGATGATACAAAAGTAATCGAAAACGGAGTTTTTCTTATCTGATTTACTTCAGACAGATAAAAATATGACAGGAGGAACTGATATGAATAAAAAGTTTAAAGTTGGTCTGATCCGTGTACTCACAACCGAAGATGAAGAAGTGCTTCAGTCACATGGAAAACAGATTATGGAATATTTCCCTGAACTGGAGGTAGTAACCAAATGCATTCCGGATCAGTATGAAGGAATACACAGCCCTGAGCTCGGTGAAATTGCTATTCCCAAAATTGTTGAAACAGCACGTTCTTTTACGGATGTAGATATGATCATCGTAAGCTGTGCAGATGATCCGGGTGTTGCAGAAATCCGTAAAGTTCTCCCGGACATTCCTGTTACCGGCGGCGGTGAGACAACTGTAGCGCTGGCTCTCAAATATGGAAGCAGGATAGGTGTGCTTGGAATTACAGACTATGCACCTCAGGCATATATGAGAATGATTCCTGAGCAGATGATTCTCGGCAGACCAGAAGGTGTACACAGCACACTGGATCTGATGACTCCGGAAGGAAAAGCAAGTGTACTGAAACTGGGTATGAAATTAAAAGAACAGGGTGCAGAAGTAATTGCTCTTGCCTGCACCGGACTTGCAACAATCGGCATTGCCAAAGATCTTGAAAAAGAGACCGGACTTCCAGTTATTGACCCGGTTATGGCAGAAGGTATGTTTGCTTATTTCGAATATCTCAGAAAAAAATAATATAGCTCAGACTTATAATAATCGGCCATATGCTGCCAGAAAGGTAATAAAGATATGTTATTAAACGAAGCTATTATGGGCCGTCACAGCATCCGGTCTTTTCGTCCTGATCCTGTAGAAAAATCCTTACTGCTTACTTTGGCTGATGCGGCTCAGCAGGCGCCTTCAGCCAGCAATCTGCAGGCGTGGAGATTTCTGTTCATCACTGATCAGCAGCTCAAAGAAAAAGTTGATCTCTTTAGTCCTGGACTTTCAGGCAAGCCTCCGGTCATCCTTGTGATTTGTTCAGATATGCATAAAGCAGCCAGAAAGGGTGGTAAAAATTCAGAAGTATACGGTTGTCTGATGGATGCTTCCATGGCTGCTGAAAATCTTATGCTCAAAGCTGTTGAATTAGGGCTCGGAACATGTGCAATCAAATCCTATAATGATTCTGCGATACGTAAGATTCTGAACATCCCTGAACGATATCGTATTGAAATGCTCATGTCGATCGGATATCCCCTGGGTGACCCACGTTGCCCCAAACGTCCTCCGTTAGAAGAGATATGTTTTTTTGATCATATTACAGAATCAGAGAAGGAGAATCATGAATAATCCAGAATTTGAATTACTTGTCTATCTGATCACAAGTGCAAAAGCACTTCCGGAAGAACCTGCATGTTATGGTTCAATCAGACTGACAGAGGCTGCATCCAGACTTTGCAAGATTATCTGTGAAAAATATCCGGAAAATGATGCTTACCGTGCACTGCTTGGTTGTATTGACGCAGACAAAGGAAAGGCATTGACAGAACCGGAAGGTTTCGCCAAAATGTTGGAAAAAGCATCTGAGATGCTTGTGGACTGTCTTTAACAAAAGCTCTGGAAATTCCTGAAATAGCAGGAATTTCCGGAGCTTTTTCTGAAAACAAAGCGGATATATGATTGTATATTCGACAGAATCATGGTAATATGTTTATATATCTACATAAATCACAAAATGGAAGGAGATTTATCATGAATCGAACCAGACAGATTTTAAAAAAATCAGCTGCAGCAGTCTTATGTGCATCCCTGATTCTCTCAGGAAGCAGTACAGCATTTGCAGCAGGTTCCTATCAGGAAACAGAAAAGGCTGCCCTTAACAAACTCACAGACGGTATTCCGGAAACCTGGGATACTTATCTTGAGAATTACAAGAAATCTGCCGCCGGAAGTAAAAGCAACATGACACTTAAAGTAGAGGATACCGGACGTGCTCTGATTGGTGCACTTATGGGTGGAACGGATGTTTCCTGGCTACAGAGCATCAGCCTAGACAGTAATATTTCCATCAAAGATGGTGTCGAAGCAATCGTGTCTTCTGTTCTTCTGAATGATAACAAACTTTGTGATTTTAACGTATATATGGATCTTGCAAATATGATGGAATATATTCAGATTCCGGAATTGTCAGATTCCTATATGAAAGCTCCTGTTTCTTCAGATTCTGAAGAAAATTCAGAAGAAGCGCAACAGTTCCTGAACACTTATATGACAACACTTTCAGATCTTACTTCCGTGCTTCCGGATTCCAAAACACTTTCTACATTGCTGGATCGTTATGGAAACATTATAATTGACAGTTTTGAAGAAGGTTCTTCTGTAGAAGAAAGTGTATCTGTAGATGGCATCAGCGAAGAATGCACAGCATATGAAGGTATTATTTCTGAAAAGACAGCGTATACAATTGTCGAAAAAGTACTGACAACAGCCAAAGATGATGAAGAGATCAAGGCACTTTTTGACCAATGGTCAGATGATGCATCAAATGAGGAAAACCAGTACAAAGATTTCCAGAATTTAATCACAGATGCACTGGATGATATGAACAGAGATGACGAAGGCTCCACTGATAATGAAGCATTTTCCTCCAAAGTGTGGGTGAACGGAGATGGTAAGATCGTAGGTCGTCAGTTTGGTATAACGGATGGTACTGATACAACGCCTGTCTTTACCTGGAAAGCACCTTCTGAGGGAGAAGATTCTGCATTACTGCTTGAGCTTGCAGCGGATGATTCCTCTTTCACGTTTACAGGAAGTGGCAAAACAGCAGATGGTCTTCTGAATGGAGATTATATCCTTGCGGTAAACGGTACAGAAACTGTTGATATCAATGTAGAAAATCTGGAAACGAAACCTGCAAAAGCAGGATATTATAACGGAACCTTTAATATTTCCTTCCCTGCAGCAGAAACAGGAGAAAGCACAGAAGATGATACAGATACCTCGGCAACAGATATGCTGGCTGGATTTGGTGCAGTTATTAAACTTACATCTGATGCGGATGCAGATACGTCTACATTGGATCTGACAGTGACAACATCTGGTGCAGCACTGGCAACATTGTCTATCACAGGTTCCTATGGTGAAGGTGTTGAAATTCCGGATTTTGCATCTCTTGATAAAACTTACGATGCAACAGATGATGAAGCTATGACCGAATATCTCACAGAAATAAACTGGGATACTTTCCTTGCTAATGTCAAGGCAGCAGGTGTTCCGGATGAGCTGGCTACTCAGCTTGAAGATGTATTAAAAGCAGCGGTTGAAAGCGCTTCACAGCCAGCAGAAGAGGAAAATGCGGATACTGAAACAGACACAGATACTACCGCAGAAGATGATGCAGCATAACATAACAGCTGATAGCAGAAGCGTGATAATTGAGTCTTAATTTAAAAAGAGGATATCCTCTCAGGCAGAAGCCTTGAGGATATCCTCTTTTTTTACTTTACACCTTCCATATTCTACATTACATAATAGAAACGCAGAAACAGTTGGAAGAATTCCAATCCAGGAAGCCTTCAGATCCAAGATCTGTGTTGCCAGGAAGGAAACGGCAACGCCCCCATAAAAACTGAGCAGTACTTTTCCAAAATAAATTCCTCTGTGAAGAGACTGTTCATCTTTGCTGCACAGATATTCTGTAAATCCTGTTACGCACTGACGAAGATTGTTGCTACAAAAAATACTGGAGCTTGCAAAACCATCTGCTCCTTTAAATGAACACCACTGAAAAGCTGTAGCAAAAAAGATTGGAAACAGAGCAACAAATGGATTCATTTCCGCCGGATAAAAACCAATGATCAGCAAAACAGCTCCATCTATCAGAATACTGAGTCTTTTTTGACTCATCTTTGAGATCTTATGAGAGAGGATCACAGTCAACGATACTGATGCAACATAAATTATCAACGCTATGATACGGAAAAACCACTCCTCATCTGCATGTCCTACGGCATCCATAGCCAACGAAACCATATTTCCAGTCTGTGCAGATCCAAGTATATCATGGCGATTTATAACACCATATCCAACCATAAACCCACCAATCAGAGTCATATTCAGATGCAGCCTTCTTTCCAGCGTTGCTTCATCCATGAAAATCATTCCTTTTCTTATTTTGTCATTTTTTATTATAATCTCGCTCATATATATTGTAAAATTGATATTTTGTCTATATAATATAAATTATGTTTATATTTATGTTTTTACATATGGAGGAAAATACATGACATATCAGGATATACACACGTTTCTTACCATAGCATCCAGTTCTTCTCTTTCCAAAGCAGCAGAAAGTCTTTTTGTATCACAGCCGGCATTAAGTCATCGTCTGTCAGCACTGGAAGAGGAGCTGGGGACAGAGCTGATCATACGTCGCAAAGGATCCCGTACACTGGAGCTTACCGATGCGGGCCAGCGTTTTGTCCCAATTGCCAGAAAATGGGAACAGCTGTGGATTGAAACCGGAAAGATTAAGTTCGAGCGGCCATCCACACAGCTTCGAATTGTAAATGTAGACAGCCTTAATTTTTATTTTATGCCACAGGTAATTGAGAATTTTCTGGAGAGTCATCCAAAATGTAGTCTGCATATCAACACCATGCAGTCAAATCTTTCTTATAAATCTATCGAAAATAAAGAAGCAGATCTTGGCCTGATCACCAATCCCCATTTCTTCAAAAAGGTTCAGACAATCCCGCTTTTTGAAGAACAGCTTGTATTTGTGTGCCACAAAAGTGCTTCCTATCAGGATGGGATTCTCCCGTCTCAGTTAAACAGCACCGATGAGATCTATATTCCATGGAGCAATACTTTTCTTATGTGGCATGATTACTGGTTTGGAAATGATCCTGAAGTCAAAGTTATGCTGGATAATATGGCATTATTGCGTCAGCTGCTTGATCTGAAAGATGCTTGGGCAATCATGCCGGCAACTCTTGGACATAAATTAGCCGAAAACGAAAACTGCCGGATCGTTTCTCTTGAAAACGGTCCGGAGTATCGTACATGCTATGCAATTATGAATGACCAGCGAAATGCGCATCCTCTGGTTACGGAATTTCTGCAGGAGCTTCTGAATACAGTAAGCAAAATTCCTGAAATCAGGCTTCTGGATCCTCAGTATCATCAGAATCTGTAAACGCATCTGAATTTTCATCATATTCTTCATCTGATTCTGTAGCTGTTTCAGAATCACTTACTGTACCGTCCTTGATCCAGGAACTTCTTTTCTGGATCTTTTGCATGATTCGAGTAGCTTCTTCGCCCTCAGCAGGAGTTGGCTGGTAGTTATTATAATCAGAATCAGATGAGATGGAACATGGAATGATATTGGTCACATTGTCATCTTTTACACCATTCTGATCAATCGTGAATGTCTGCTGGAAAATTATAGTGTCCATATCACTTGGATATGCATTTCCACCAAAGCAGAAATTTCCAAGGCTGTATACGATATTCTTACCTTTATATTCTTCGATTCCCTGCAGAACATGTGGATGATGGCCGCAGACAAGATCTGCCCCCTCATCAATTGCCAGATGTCCAAGTGTTTTCTGGTTTTCATCCGGAACTTCCTCTTTTTCATTTCCCCAGTGAAAGATAACAACAATCAGCTGTGCACCATCTTGTTTTACTTTGGCAATATTCTGTTTCAGCTGTTCTTCCCGGCCAAGATGATCATTCAGCTCATAGATTCCTACCAGCCCTACTTTGACACCCTTTACTTCTGTAACAGCAGTCTCATCATAGCCAAAATGAAGGATATTCGCTGTATCCAGAGCATTCAATGTATCATTGAAACTTTCCTCAGCATAGTCATGGCTGTGATTATTTGCTGTATTAACAGCTTCTACAGAGCCTGCTGTAAGTATATTTGCGTAGGAAGCGGGTGCCTTAAAGGCAAATTGCTTGTCTTCTCGTTCCGTAGATTCTGTAAGAGTTCCTTCAAAATTTGCAATTGTCAGGTCATCCTTAGAAAAAATACTTTTTACATTTGCCATAAAATAGTCCGCGCCATAATTTTCGTAATATGCATTCAGGCTGGTATCATAATCGAAGTATTCGTCAGTTCCCAATGTACAGTCGCCGACAACACTGAGTGTTAACGATACCGGATCCATCTTTGGTTCTGGTGTGACAGTGAGTGATCCTGTCTGACTGATGTTTTCTGCTTTACTGGAAGAAGCTGCTTTTGATTTTCGAGAACTGCATCCTTTTACTGCAAAACTTAAGATTAGAATAAGTAGTAATATGCCTGCACCAATTCCGATATATAAAATTCGCAATTGACGTTCACGATAGTATCTCGATTTCTTTACCATTTTTCTTTTACGTTTTTTTGAATGTCTGCCGGTCTGATTCATTATATACTCCCTTTCCTGTATGGAATTATTTGCAAAATTCGACAAAAAATTCTATTTAAAAAGAGTATAAGGAGTTTGACAGATTCCGTCAATCATTTTAAGATAAAGAATATAAAAAGATAAAAAAGAGAGTTACTGCGAACGGAGTGGACAGTAACGAAGGAGAAGTAATATGACTGTTTTATATATTGGAAACCACACTTCATCATCTAAGGGGTATGCAGCAATGGCAAGGCAGATTATAAAAAATGGAGGAAATACGTTTGCATTTTTCACAAGAAATCCCCGTGGAGGTAAAGCAAAAGCCATTGATGAAACAGATATTCAGAATTTTCTTGTACTTGCACAGGAAAATCATTTTGGAAAGATCGTTGCGCATGCACCATATACGTTAAATGCGTGCGCTGCAAAAGAAGAACTTCGAACTTTTGCGCGTGAAACATTTGCAGATGATCTTCGACGAATGGAATATACACCGGGAAATTATTATAATTTTCATCCGGGAAGTCATGTAGGTCAGGGCAGCGAAATTGGTATTCAGAAAATTGCTGAAATTCTTAACGATGTTCTTACCGAAGAACAGACAACCACTGTTTTACTGGAGACAATGTCCGGTAAAGGAACGGAAGTTGGAAGAAATTTTGAAGAACTCAGAAAAATATTGAATCTCGTAGAAAAGAAAAGCAAAATGGGAATTTGCCTGGATACCTGTCATGTCTGGGATGGAGGATATGATATTGTACATGATTTAGATGGCGTTTTAAATGATTTTGATCATATCATTGGTCTGGAGCGTTTAAAAGCCATTCATCTTAATGACAGTCTGAATGACTGCGGAAGCCACAAGGACCGCCATGCCAGAATAGGAGAGGGAAAAATTGGCATGGAGGCTCTTGTCCGTATAATAAAACATCCGGTTTTGCGGGAAATCCCTTTTATCCTCGAAACCCCAAATGACGATTCTGGATGGACAGAAGAGATCCATGTTCTGAAAGAAGCTTTTTATAAATAGATTTCGTTTTTCAATTCCATTCCTGTCCGAAAAGCTTCTGCATTTTGCAAGGTTGTTTCTGCAATATTGGTCAGAGCTTCTTCGGTAAAAAATCCCTGATGTGATGTCAGCGCAACATTTGGAAAAGAGAGCAGCCGCTGTACAGTGGAAGTTTTTAAAATATATTCGGACATATCTTCATACACAAAATCAGATTCTTCTTCGTAAACATCAAGCCCTACTGCCCAGAATTTATGATCACGGATACCGGTGATCAGATCTTCTGTACAGATCAGTCCTCCGCGTGATGTATTTACGAGAATTACGCCATCCTTCATCCGGGAAATCGATTTTTTATTTATCATATGATGCGTTTCCGGTGTAAGAGGACAGTGCAGACTGATCAGATCACTGATTGCCAGCAGTCTGTCCAGAGAAACATATTCCAGTCCGGAGCTTTCGTTTGGATAAAGATCATAAGCAACGATTTTCATCCCAAATCCCTGACAGATTCGTGCCATTGCAAGACCAATCTTTCCGGTACCTACGATCCCGGCTGTTTTTCCATACAGATTAACTCCCATGAGCCCATTCAGTGAGAAGTTATTTTCTCTGCATTTGATATATGCTTTATGGGTATGACGATTTGCGGTAAGTACCAGCGCCATAGCGTGTTCGGCAACTGCCTCGGGGGAATATCCGGGAACACGAAGAACTTTTATGCCACATTCTGCAGTTTTGTTCAGGTCTACATTATTATATCCTGCACAGCGCATCAATATCAGCCGTATTCCCTGATGTCTCAGTTCTTCAATGACTTCTGCTCCGAGATCTGCATTTACAAACGCACAGATTCCATCGTATCCTGCGGCCAGAGATGCAGTTTCTTTATATAAGTTTGATTCAAGAAATGTAAATTCAATATCTGGATATTCTGGCTTTAACCTGTCGAAAAATATCTGATCATAATCTCTGGTTCCATAGAACAAAATTTTCATAAAGACCTCCTGTAAATTTCATCTGAACCTGCATATATAGCTCAGACTCTGTTTACTGATAGAATGTCTCACCAGATAAAAACGTATACATTTGTTCATAAAAAACCTGCCTTTTCCATTTTTATGTAAAGACAGGTTTTCTTATCTATATTTGTGATTGGATATTTATTTGTCTCCCAGGCTGTAAAGATCCTGATAAAAATTCGGATAAGAAATCTTTACACAGTCACCATGCAAAATCTCCATCGGACCATCACAAATCGTTCCTGCAACAGCAAAAGACATCGCTACTCTGTGATCCAAATGAGAATCAATGGTAGCTCCATGCAATGGTTTTCCTCCATGAATGATCATACCATCATCTGTTCCCTCTATATCAGCACCCATACGCTTCAGATTTTCAACCATAACTGTAATACGGTCAGATTCTTTAACTTTGAGTTCCTGTGCATCACGGATAACAGTTGTTCCATCAGCAAAAGCTGCCATAACCGCAATCATTGGAATTTCATCGATCAGTGTAGGAATAACAGCTCCCTCAACCGTGGTTCCCTTAAGGTTGCTGGTGCGAATCAGAAGATCGGCAGTCGGTTCACCTTCTGTACTCTGATTCAGAAGGGTGATGTCAGCGCCCATATCCATACACACCTTAAGCATTCCGGCTCTTGTTGGATTGATCCCGACATTTTTCAGCAGAATTTCGCTTCCTGGAGTCAGAAGTCCGGCTGCGATAAAATATGCTGCTGATGAAATGTCACCAGGTACTTTTACAGCTCTGCCTTCCAGTACAGGTTCCGGAAGAATAGAAGCAGTTGTTCCCTCGGATGTTACATTTGCACCAAAATAATTCAGCATGATCTCTGTATGGTTACGGGATAAAAACGGCTCTGTAACACTGGTTACCCCATCTGCATACATACCGGCAAGAAGGACGCAGGATTTGACCTGCGCAGAAGCCACCGGAGAATCATAATGAACTGCGTGAAGTTCCTTACCATGGATCAGAAGAGGAACACAGCCATTGCCTCTTTTGCTTGTGATATCGGCACCCATGGAAGCAAGCGGTGTCATGATACGTTTCATCGGACGAGTACGGATGGAGTCATCCCCATCAAGTTCTGAAATAAATTTCTGTCCCGCAAGGATACCTGAAATCAGGCGGGTGGTTGTTCCGCTGTTACCGACATCCAGCAGCGCCTCCGGAGCGGAAAGACCATGAAGTCCCTTTCCGTGAACCAGAATCTCAGATTTCCTGCGTTCTATTGAAATCCCCATTTTGCGAAAGCAGGAGATCGTAGAAAGGCAGTCTGCACCCTCAAGGAAATGAGAGATGCATGTAGTTCCCTTTGCAAGAGAGCCAAACATAACTGCTCTGTGTGAAATGGATTTATCTCCCGGTACTGTTAAAGTACCTCTTAAATTTGTCTGTTTTTTGATTTCCATATGACTACCTACCGTTTATATACTATGTAGTTGCGTTTTTTCAGAAGCGCACAGCCTTTTTCTAGTGCATTCTGCTCATAGAATTCTATTTTCAGAACGCCTTGTTCGAATTCGCGGTTATGAATAATACCAATATTTTTGATACTGATTCCTTCCATTGCAAGAATTGTAGCAATCGTAGCGATTCCACCTGCCTCATCTACAATATCAATATAAAGCATATATGTTTTGTTGATCAGACCGGAAGATGAAGCGTCGATAGAATCTCGGTAATCTCTGGATCTGGCGAACATATCGTAAAGGTATGAAGCTTCCTGATTGTCGATAGAACAGCGAATCTGAATCAGCATGCGGATATACTCATCAAGTACTGATGAAATATTTTCATGATTTTCAATACAAATCTGTTCCCACATAACAGGTGAAGAGGAAGCGATTCTGGTAATATCACGAAAACCACCTGCTGCGATCGTCTTCATATATTCTGCTTCATTATCTAGCTTGTTTATCAGATTAACAAGAGAAGAAGCAATGATATGAGGCAGATGACTGACACCTGCGGTAATAAAATCATGTTCTTCAGCAGTCAGAACCATAGGGATAGAGCCCAGTGAATCAATCAGTTCTGAGAATTCCGTAAGCTTTTCAAGCGGCACCTGACCACCCGGAGTCAGAATATAATATGCATTTTCAAGCAGATGATCTGAGGAATGCTCAAATCCGGACTGTTCAGATCCGGCCATCGGATGTCCGCCAATAAAACAGTGATCCATACCAAGTTCTTCAACAGCTTTATGGATTGGTCCTTTGACACTTCCTGCATCTGTGATGATACAGTCATCAGAAATTATATTTTTCAGATATTTCAGATATTCTATATTGTATTCTACCGGTGCACAGAGAAAGATATAATCGCAGGTATGGTATCGCTCATCCTTTTCTTCCAGTACAGCATCGATCGCATTACAGTTTAATGCAGCTGCCAGAGTTTCTTTATGTTTTGCATATGCCAGAATATGATAGTCTGGATGAAATTTGCGGATCGTTTTTGCGATAGATCCTCCGATCAGGCCAAGCCCGATAAAACCAATGGTTTTCATGATGTTTGATATCCTTTCCAAGTTAAACTATGCTTTTATTTTAAAAGAATATACTATAAATGTCAAATAGAGCCATAAAATCGGTAAATTCGTTAATAATTTACACAATTCGAACAAAAAATGTTGTTAAAATTATATAAAATACTTGAAAAGTGCGAGAAATTTTAGTAGAATATGAACATATTAGACATACAGGGAGGTATTACATATGGACGTTTATAGAACTGACCGAATTCGCAATGTGGTTCTTTTAGGACATGGGGGATCCGGAAAGACTACATTAGCAGAAGCAATGGCTTATCTGGCAGGAATGACTAACCGCCTTGGCAGAGTAGAAGATGGAAATACCGTCAGTGATTTTGATAAAGAAGAGATCAAAAGACATTTTTCTATTTCTACTACACTGATTCCGGTACCGTGGGATAAGGTAAAGATCAATGTACTTGATACACCGGGATATTTTGATTTTGTGGGTGAAGTAGAGGAAGCTGTCAGCGCAGCTGATGCAGCAATTATCGTTGTTTCAGGTAAAGCAGGTGTACAGGTAGGTACACAGAAAGCCTGGAATCTCTGCGAGAAATATAAACTGCCACGTATGTTCTTTGTAACAGACATGGATGTAGATGATGTCAGCTATCGAAAAGTCGTGGAAGAACTGACAGAGTTATATGGCAAAAAAATCGCACCACTCCATTTCCCAATCCGTGAAAATGGTAAATTCGTAGGATATGTCAATGTTGTCAAACAGGCCGGTCGTAAATATATTGACAAAGCAGGTAAAGAACCATGTGATATTCCAGAGTATCTGAATGAATATCTGGAAAAATATCATGATATCCTGATGGAATCTGTAGCAGAGACCAGCGAAGAGTTTATGGATCGTTATTTTGAGGGTGATGAGTTCTCTGTAACTGAAGTTTCCGCAGCACTTGCAACAAATGTACAGGATGCAAGTATTGTTCCGGTATGTATGGGATCTCCGATCAATCTTCGCGGTGTATCCAATCTTCTTGATGACATCTGTGGATATTTCCCAAGTCCGGACAAACGTTCCTGCAATGGTATTTCACAGAAGACCAATGAGATCTTTGAAGCAAATTACGATTTTGCAAAAACAAAATCCGCATATGTGTGGAAGACAATCGTAGATCCGTTCCTCGGCAAATATTCTCTGATCAAAGTTGCATCTGGTGTTATCAAATCAGATGATACACTTCTCAATGTAGAAAAAGGAGAAGAAGAACGACTCAATAAATTATATGTTCTGGAAGGTTCCAAACCTCTCGAAGTTCCGGAACTTCATGCAGGTGATATTGGCGCCATTGCAAAACTCGCAAGCGTACAGACAGGTGACAGCCTTGCAGCCAAGGCAAGTCCGGTTCTTTATCCGAAAGCTATAATTTCTACCCCTTATACCTATAAGAGATACAAAGCGGTTAAGAAAGGTGATGAAGACAAGATTGCACAGGCACTTGCAAAAATGGCAAGTGAAGACAAGACGCTCCGTGTTGTAAATGATTCTGCCAACAGACAGACGCTCCTTTACGGAATGGGAGATCAGCATCTTGATATTATAGTCAGCAAACTGAAAGAGCGCTACAAAGTAGACATCGAACTTTCCAAACCAAAGGTTGCTTTCCGTGAAACTATCCGCAAGAATTCTGATGTGGAAGGTAAACATAAGAAACAGTCCGGTGGACACGGACAGTATGGTCACGTTAAGATGCGTTTTGAGCCATCCGGTGATCTGGAAACTCCATATGTATTTGAACAGGTTGTTGTTGGTGGTGCTGTACCGAAGAACTACTTCCCGGCAGTTGAAAAAGGTCTGCAGGAATGCGTTCAGAAAGGACCTCTGGCTGCCTATCCTGTAGTTGGTGTCAAAGCTACACTTTACGATGGTTCTTATCATCCGGTAGACTCCTCTGAAATGGCATTTAAGATGGCAACGATACTTGCATTCAAAAAAGGATTTATGGATGCATCCCCAGTTCTTCTTGAGCCAATCGTATCCATGAAAGTTATTGTTCCGGATAAATATACCGGTGATGTAATGGGCGATCTTAATAAACGCCGCGGACGTGTCCTTGGAATGAATCCTGATCATGCGGGTAACACCATTATCGAAGCAGATGTTCCACAGCTTGAGATCTATGGCTACTCTACAACACTTCGTTCTATGACAGGCGGAAGCGGAGACTTCTCTTATGAATTTGCACGCTATGAACAGGCTCCGAATGATATTCAGGCCAAAGAGATCGAAGCAAGAGCAAGTAAAGTAGATGCCGCAGAATAAAGAATACTGCAGAATCCGGAAATAATAAGTTAAATAAAAGAAAGTCCTTCACTTCAGTTATTTGAAGTGAAGGACTTTTTGATTATACCATTAGCTTTCAGTAAATATACATTTTAGTAAGATTTTTCGCGAAAAATATGGCATGACACCGCTTCAGTACCGTAATAGAAATATTGACAAACAGAACGTATTGAATTAAAATTGTTTTTTAGATAACAATGTTGGAGGAACCATAGAAATGAAATACAATTTTAAAAAGATTGAGCCTAAGTGGCAGGCAAAGTGGGAAGAAAGCAAAGTCTTCGAAGCCAAGGACAACAGTGACAAACCGAAGTTCTATGGCCTGGTAGAGTTTCCATATCCAAGCGGTGCAGGTATGCATGTCGGACACATCAAAGCATACTCAAGCCTTGAGGTTATTTCCAGAAAACGTCGTATGGAAGGATATAATGTGCTTTTTCCGATCGGATTTGATGCATTCGGTCTTCCTACCGAGAACTATGCAGTAAAGACAGGAACACATCCACGTATCATCACAGATGAAAACATCAAGAAATTTTCCAACCAGTTAAAGAAAGTTGGCTTTTCTTTTGACTGGAACCGTGTGATCGATACAACAGATGAGGACTACTACAAATGGACACAGTGGATCTTCCTCAAAATGTTTGAGAAAGGTCTTGTATTCAGAGACAGAACTCTTGTAAATTACTGTCCACATTGTAAAGTTGTTCTTTCCAACGAAGACAGTCAGGGTGGTAAATGCGACATTTGTCATAGCGAAGTCGTACAGAAATCCAAAGATGTATGGTATCTGAGAATCACTCAGTATGCGGATAAACTTCTTGAAGGTCTTAAGGATGTAGACTATCCGGATAATGTAAAACAGCAGCAGATCCACTGGATTGGTAAATCAAAAGGTGCATTTGTAAACTTTGATATTGATGGAATTGATGAAAAACTTGAAATCTACACAACCAGACCGGATACCCTGTTTGGTGTTACCTTCATGGTAATCGCACCGGAGCATCCGATTATTGATAAATACAAAGACAAAGTCACAAACATGGACGAGATCACTGCATATCGTAATGAATGTGCCAAGAAAACAGAGTTCGAGAGAACTCAGCTTGTTAAAGACAAGACAGGTGTACGCATTCAGGGACTTGAGGGAGTTAACCCTGTAAACGGCAAGAAGATTCCAATCTACATTGCAGACTACGTAATGATGGGCTATGGTACAGGTGCGATCATGGCAGTACCGGCTCATGACCAGCGTGACTATGATTTTGCAAAGAAATTCGGCATCGACATCATTGAAGTCATTAAAGGTGGAGATATTTCCAAAGAAGCCTATACAGGTGATGGCGAAATGATCAACTCCGAATTTCTCAACGGCTATACCAAGAAAAAAGATTCTATCGAGCGTATGCTGGAAGAACTTGAAAAGAAAGGCATTGGTAAAGCCGGCGTTCAGTATAAGATGAAAGATTGGGCATTCAATCGTCAGAGATACTGGGGTGAGCCAATCCCGCTTATCCATTGCCCGAACTGTGGTGTTGTAGCTGTTCCGGAAGATGAGCTTCCTCTTCGCCTGCCGGATGTTAAAGATTTCGAACCGGGCGAAGACGGACAATCACCACTTGCAAAGATTGATTCTTTTGTAAACTGCACTTGCCCGAAATGTGGTGCTGCAGCAAAACGTGAAACTGATACCATGCCTCAGTGGGCAGGATCTTCCTGGTATTTCCTGAGATATACAGATCCGCACAACACTCATGTGCTTGCTGATATGGATAAACTGAAATACTGGATGCCGGTTGACTGGTATAATGGTGGTATGGAACATGTTACCAGACATATGATCTACTCCAGATTCTGGCATCACTTCCTGTATGATCTTGGCGTTGTAAATACTCCGGAACCATATGCAAAACGTTCTATCCAGGGACTGATTCTCGGACCGGATGGCGATAAAATGAGTAAATCCAAAGGAAATGTTGTGGATCCACTTGATATCGTAGAAGAATATGGTGCTGATACCCTTCGTACTTATGTACTGTTCATGGGTGATTATGGCGCTGCAACTCCTTGGAGTGACAGCTCCGTTAAAGGATGCAAGAAATTCCTTGATCGTGTGGCAGGCCTGACAGATATTCTTTCTGAAGAACCTGTTTCTGAAGAACTGGAAATGAAGATTCACCGCACTATCAAAAAAGTTTCTTCTGATATTGAAAACCTGAAATTCAATACTGCAATTGCCAGCCTGATGACTTTGATCAACGAAATTACCGCGGAAGGACATATCGGAAAAGAAGATTTAAGCATCTTTATCAAACTCTTAAGTCCATTTGCGCCACATCTCTGCGAAGAGATCTGGGAATTCCTTGGTGGAGAAGGTCTGCTCGCAGTTGCTCCGTGGCCGGTATATGATGAAGGTAAGACAGTTGCCAAGACTGTAGAAATCGGTGTACAGGTAAATGGTAAGGTAAGAGGAACTGTAGTTCTTCCTAATGGATGCGATAAGGAAAAAGCTTTCGAAATCGCAAAAGCAGATGAGAGAATTGCTTCCTTCCTTGAAGGAAAGAATCTGATCAAAGAAATCTATGTTCCAAACAAGATCGTTAATTTTGTTGCAAAATAAAAATTATATATACGCACAAGAAAAGCCCTCCAGTTAAGACTGGGGGGCTTCTTTAATGCCTGTGATGTCCGGAGCAGCCATGAGAGAGTAGTTTGTATAATAAACAACAAATCCCGGTTTTGCACCACCTGGCTTTTTGACGTGCTTTTTCTGAATATAATCAATTTCTACTTTTGGAGCAGTTCTGCCTTTGGAATAATAAGCCGCAAGCCGGCCTGCTTCTTCAAAGGTACGGTCTGGAATTTCACCGTCCGGTGTTTTTACAATAACATGGGAGCCTGCCATTTTTTTAGCATGGAACCACCAGTCATTACCTGTTGCCATCTTAAAAGTCAATTCATCATTCTGAAAATTGTTTTTTCCAACATAAATATCAAAGCCATCACTGGAAATGTAGTGGAACGGTTTCGATTTCGTCTGTGCTTTCTGACCTTTCTTGTTTGAATGGTGCTTTTTGATATATCCATATTCTGTCAGTTCTTCTTTGATCTGGCTCAGATCATTTTCTGCACGTGCGATGTCCAGAGCATTTGAGATAGATTCCAGATGCTCTATCTCAGCTTCTGTATCAGCGATCTGCTCGGTCAGAGCTTCTTCTGTTCGTTTCAATTTTCCGTAACGGTCAAAGTATTTCTTGGAATTTTCACCTGGTGTCATAGCTGGATCCAATGGAATCGTGATTTCTTCATTCGTATAATAATTCAGCGCTTTAAAAGATTTACAACCGTCTTCAAGGCCATATCCATATGTATTGATAAGCTCACCATATACTTTATATTTATCTTTTTTTGCAGTATCTTTCATTTGTTTCTGTTGAAGGAGCAGTTTTTTACGATTACGTTCCAGGGCTGTCTGTACGATTCTTCGAAGATCTGAAGACTTCTGGCGGATTCTGGTCAGAATTTCTTTGGATGCATAATAAGTCTCCAGCATTTCTGATACAGACTCAAATGTTTCACTGTGATAATCCGGTCCATACTGTGTAAGAGGAACTACTGCATATTCAACAGGTTCTTCACCGTGATAAATGATGTTCGGAGAAAAATTTCCCTCCTGTACCTGTTCAATCAGTCTTTTAAATGTATGATACAGATGTACAGAGGCATTTTCATCCAGGGACTGTGCGGCATCATTTCCATCAATCGAAGCACGATAACAGATTTCTTCGGCAATCAGCGGACTGATACCTGTCAGGGTTGTATAGATTGCTTTTGCAATATTACATGGCTTTTTGCATACAACATTTCGGAAATCTTCTTCTGCGATCGTCAGTGGGTCATATTTTTCCTGAGTCTGTGGCAGGAAATAATCCCTTCCCGGCAGAACTTCACGGATTGAACTCATATGTGAAGACACATGTTTGATACTGTCAAGAATCATCCGGTTTTCATCGCAGAAAATAATATTGCTGTATTTTCCCATCAGTTCGACAATAAGATATTTCTTACATGGATCGCCAAGTTCATTCAGATGTTCCAGCTCAAATTCTACAACACGCTCCAGGCCAGGCTGAGATATACTTCCAATTCGCGCACTGCTCAGATGCTTGCGAAGAAGCATACAAAAATTGGGTGCTGTCAGTGGACTTGGTTTATTTTTGCCGGTAAAATAAATAAGTGGAAGAGAAGGACTGGCGGATATAAATAAACGACATTGTCCATTCGCACCTTTTCCTGTAATCATCAATGCATCCGACTCTGGCTGCGCAATTTTATTAAAACGACCATTGTTAAGATTTTTATGTAATTCCTGTACCATTGCTGCAATGGTAATACCATCAAATGCCATTCTATTTCTCCTTTAATAAAATTTCTTTCATTAGAATCAGATGCTGTGAAAACCCTTTCCGATAATCTCACTGGTATTGGATATCAGCATAAATGCGCTCGGCTGATTTTCTTTAATATAGTTACGAAGACGTACTGCCTGAGGCCGGCTGAGAACAGTAAATACAATATATTTGTCCTTTCCGGAAAAAGCCCCCTGTGCATGAACGACCGTTGCACTTCTGTTGAGTTCATGCACAAGAAAATCACAGATTGCTTCCGGTTCATCACAGACCACATTAAAATATTTGGACAGATTAAATCCTTCAATAAAGTTATCAATCATAAAGGAACGAATCGTCAGGCCAAGGAATGAGTAAAGACCGGTCTGGATATCAAAAACAAAGCATCCTGCAACTGTAATCAGTATATCCGTCACAAGAAGAGCTTTACCAATATCGAAACTGCTGTATCTTTTAAGAATCATTGCAATGATATCTGTTCCACCACTGGATGAACCAATATTAAACAAAATCGCAGATCCGAGTGCCGGAAGAGCTATTGCAAAGCAAAGTTCCAGCATAGTCTGGTCAGTCAATGGATGATCCATTGGACATACTCGTTCCAGAGTAGAAAGAGCAACTGACAAGAGGATACTGCAATACGCTGTTTTGACAGCAAATTTTTTTCCCAGTACAATAAATCCCAATATAAGCAGCAGCATATTTACAATAAAAGAAAAGTCACTGGCCGAAATGGATGTTTTATCAGCAACCAGAACTGCAAGGCCTGTAATTCCGCCAAATGTAAAATTATTCGTAAACTTGAAAAAATATGTACCTACTGCCATGATCAGAGTACTGACGGTAAGCAGCGAAAAGTGTTTGATTTTTTCTTTCATAATATATATGATTCCCCCTTATATTTCATCCGAATCATTGTAACGCGGGCAGTATGGAAATGTCAACGTGGGTATTTGACTGTTTATAAAATATTTTATAGAAAAAACAAATTGACTAGATTTTTAGAATGCTCTATAATAAATCTGTATGTAAAAATAGAGACTTGCAAAGTGAGAGAGCTTATGATAAAAAGTATGACAGGCTTCGGCCACGCAGAAAAAGTAACCAGTCAGTGTAAGATTACGGTTGAACTGAAATCAGTCAATCACCGATATCTTGATCTGAACATCAAAATGCCACGGCGTTTCAATATGCTGGAAGGTCAGGTCAGAAATCTTTTAAAGCAATACATGCAGCGCGGCAAAGTAGACGTATTTATCACTTATGAAGACTATATTTCCAGTGATTATACTCTGAAATATAACAAAGATCTGGCTGCAGAATACCTCCGTTATCTGAATCAGATGGCCGAAGAATTTCATCTGGAAAATGATATTCGAGTAACAGCTTTATCCAGATATCCGGAAGTTCTGAGCATGGAAGAACAGTCTGTAGACGAGGAAGAACTGTGGAAATTGCTTTCAGATCCATTAAAAGAGGCTTGTACCAAATTCGTAGAAACACGTACCAGAGAGGGAAATCATCTGAAAGAAGATCTGCTTGCCAAGCTTGAAGGTCTTGATCAGAAAGTATCTATGGTTGAAGAACGGTCCCCACAGGTGGTTCTGGCATATCGGGAGAAACTGGAACAGAAGGTACATGAACTCCTGGAAGATTCTCAGATTGATGATAATCGTATCGCAGCAGAAGTTATTTTGTTTTCAGACAAGATCTGTAATGATGAAGAAACCGTAAGACTGCACAGTCATATTCATGGCATGCAGAAGATTCTTCAGGAATCAGAAGGTGTTGGCCGCAAAATGGACTTTATGGCACAGGAAATGAACCGCGAAGCAAATACGATCCTTTCCAAGTCAAATGATCTGGAAGTTTCCAATATCGCGATCGATCTTAAGACAGAGATTGAAAAAATCCGTGAACAGATCCAGAATATAGAATAACGGAGGCAGAATACAGCTTTGGCAAAATTAATCAACATCGGCTTTGGAAACGTAGTTAATTCCCGCAAGATCGTTGCAGTTGTCAGTCCTGATGCAGCACCGGTAAAAAGAATGATCCAGAGCATCAAGGGAACCCGTTCTCTGATCGATGCAACACAGGGCCGTAAAACAAAAGCCGTTATTGTAACCTCTGATGATTATCTTGTTTTATCCGCACTTCAACCGGAAACGATTGCCCGGCGTTTTGCGGAAGCTAATAATTATGAAGAAAAGGAAGAGGAACATGAGTAAAGGTGTTTTAACAGTTGTTTCCGGCTTTTCAGGTGCCGGCAAAGGTACGGTAATGAAACGTCTTCTGGAAAAATATGAAAATTATGCGCTTTCAATTTCTGTAACAACGCGGAAACCTCGTGAAGGTGAAAGAGATGGTATTGAATATTTTTTCAGAACACGTGAAGAAGTAGAAGCTATGATTCAGGAAGATCAGCTTCTCGAACATGCTGAATACGTGGGTAATTATTACGGAACTCCTCGGTTTTATGTAGAAGATATGCTTTCTCAGGGGAAAAACGTAATCCTTGAAATAGAAATTCAGGGTGCAATGAAGATCAAAGAAAAAATTCCGGAGGCAGTTCTGGTATTTGTAACCCCACCTACGATTGAAGAACTTCACAGCCGTCTGATAGGCCGTGGTACAGAAACGGCTGATGTGATTGCATCTCGTCTCAGACGTGCGGCAGAAGAATCGGAGGGAATGAATAATTATGATTACATTCTGATCAATGATCAGGTTGAAGACTGTGTCGATCAGCTTCATCAGATCATTTTGAGCGAACGCTGTCGAGCACAGCGCAACGAAGAACTTATCAACACGATCCAGGAAGAAGCCCGGATCTTTATGAAAGGAGATAAATAATATGATACATCCATCATATTCTGAACTTATTCAGGCAATCAACAACAATGTAGAGGAAGACGACAACACAATGATGCTGAACAGCCGTTACTCACTGGTTCTTGCAACCAGCAAAAGAGCAAGACAGCTGATTGCAGGCGCAGAACCGCTGGTACCTAACACTGCTGGTAAAAAACCTCTTTCTATAGCGATTGATGAGCTCTACAAGGGCGAAGTTAAGATCGTAGCTGCTTCAGAAGCGGAAGAAGATACAACAAAAACACAGACGGTTGCAGAAGAGACTGTTGAAAATATCGAAGAAACAACCGAAAATAACCAGTAAACCAGAGTAATCAGAAGACTTTATGTCTTCTGATTACGTCTATCAGGAGAATATATGAAAATATTATTTATATCACTGGGCTGCGATAAAAATCTTGCAGATTCCGAAGAAATGCTTGGACTGCTTACCGGAAATGGTCATGAAATCGTAGACTCTGAAGAAGAAGCAGATGCGATTGTCATCAATACATGCTGCTTTATTCATGATGCCAAAGAAGAAAGCGTTAATACGATTCTTGAAATGGCAGAATACAAAAAAACCGGGACATGCAAAATACTGATCGTAACTGGTTGCATGGCTCAGCGCTACAAAGAAGAAATCACGGAGGAAATTCCGGAAGTAGATGCTGTTCTTGGAACTACTTCTTATGGAGATATCGTCAAAGCATTAAATGAAGCAGAAGCCGGTCATGTTTTTCAGGAATTCAAAGATATTAATGCTCTCCCGGAAGATTCCGGTCGCAGAGTCATTACAACTGGTGGACATTTCGGATATCTTAAGATTGCTGAAGGCTGTGATAAGCATTGTACCTACTGTATCATTCCTTCGCTGAGAGGTAAATTCCGCAGTGTTCCTGAAGAGCGTCTTCTGAAGCAGGCCGAGTATATGGCTTCCCAGGGAGTCAGGGAATTGATTCTCGTTGCACAGGAAACAACCGTCTATGGTACTGATCTTTACGGCAAAAAAACTCTGCATATCCTTCTTAAGAAACTTTGCCAGATTAAAGGAATCCGTTGGATCCGTGTTCTTTACTGTTATCCGGAAGAAATTTATGATGAACTGATCCAGGTCATGAAAGAGGAAAAGAAGATCTGCCACTATCTTGACCTTCCGATCCAGCATGCAAGCGACCGTATTTTGAAACGTATGGGCCGCCGCACTTCCAAAGCACAACTTGTAGGAATCATTACCAAGCTGCGCAGAGAGATCCCGGATATCGTTCTCAGGACATCCCTTATCACAGGCTTTCCGGGCGAAACAGAAGAAGACCATCAGGAACTGATGGAATTTGTAGATGAAATGGAATTCGACCGTCTTGGAGTTTTCACGTACTCACCGGAAGAGGGAACACCTGCCGAAACAATGGAAGGACAGGTGCCAGAAGAACTTAAAGAAGAACGCCGTGATGAGATCATGGAACTGCAGCAGGAAATTTCCCTGGAAAAAGGAAATGACCGTATCGGTCAGGAATTACTTGTTATGATCGAAGGAAAGGTTTCCGGCGAAAGTGCCTATATCGGACGTACCTACGGAGATGCTCCGAAGGTAGATGGATATATGTTTGTTCAAACAGGAGAACTGCTTGTTACAGGCGATTTTGCAAAAGTAAAAGTAACAGGCGCAATGGAATACGATTTGATAGGAGAGTTGGCTAATGAATACACCGAATAAACTTACAATTGCAAGAATGATCATTGTTCCTTTTCTTGTAATATTTCTTCTGACCGGATGGGGCGGAGAAGCCAATCGTTACATTTCTCTGACTCTGTTTGTGGTCGCAAGCGTTACAGACTGGTTTGACGGATACCTTGCCCGTAAAAACAATCTTGTTACAAACTTTGGTAAATTTATGGATCCTCTGGCGGATAAATTGCTTGTATGTTCTGCAATGATCTGTATGATCGATCTCAAACGTCTTCCTGCATGGTTCGTCATCATTATCATTGCCCGCGAATTTATTATCAGTGGTTTCCGCCTTATTGCTGCCGAAAATGGTATTGTAATTGCTGCAAACTACTGGGGAAAATTTAAAACAGCTTCCCAGATGATCATGATCATTTTGCTGATACTTCATTTTGATGGTATCTTTGTTATACTTGAACAGATTTTTATCTGGCTCTCCCTTGCATTGACCATCATTTCTCTGATCACCTACATCTGGCAGAACCGAACCGTTCTGTCCATGCAGGAATAATATACAGATAACGGAATTCCCCCGAACGTTATATATGATCGTTCGGGGGATATTTATTAGTGTATCATGCGCATCAGATTTACAATACGGTCAATTTTGGACGCTTCCTGTGGAGTTTTTCCTGCTTTCATCACTTCAAGGACCGCTGAAATTTCATTTTGTGAAAAATGCAGTCCATTCTTTTTTCCGGAAGCAGCAGCACTCATTAAATATGGCATCATGTCTGACACGCTTTTTCCATTGCCCTTTTCTGCAAGGTTCTGCAGCATATCTAATTTGGTTTTGTCAATTTCTTTCAGCTTCGGATCGTTTTTCCAGTCATCATTCATCGCCATCTAAACACCTCCCCAGAAAACTGTTTATTCATTTATTGTCATCAACATCTCTAGCATTGCAAACATATTTACTGCCTGGTCCAGCTTTTTTCTGTTTTCTCCATAACTGAATTTTCGGATATCATTTAACAGTTCCATTGGGTTCATTGGCCTGGAACTGCAGATCTGCATATCGTTCTGTGGCCTGGAAAATAACTGAAGTGTGTTACACAGTTCCTGTGTTTTGGCGTATGCAGCCAGTATTCTCTGGCCTGAAAAAGACAAATAGGGAATCAGTGCTTTCAGCATCTGAGAATTTTCATCGGTGACTAGCTGATCCAACATGGTCTGTGCAATGGTTTCCTGTTCCATACAGCCACTCCTTTCTGACGATTATATGCTTTTGCTAATTATTTTATGACAGTGCAATAAGATTTGACATACTATAAATTATCTCAACAAATAAAAGGATTTTCTGAATATGAAAAAAGAAAAACTTATTATAAATGGAAATGCATTTTATGAAATCGATCTCGAGTGTATTGAAAAGAAGAAAAAAGACACGAAACATTTTCCTGACAAAAAAGCAGGCATACATTCTTCACAGCATACACAGAAAAGGCAGAGGAAATAACCTCTGCCTCCCAAAGATATCAGCAGCCACAACCGTTATTGCCACATCCACCACAGAGCAGGAGCAGTACGATAATGATCCAGCAGGAATCATTGCCATTGCTGCAGCCGCATCCGTTTCCACATCCATTGTTTCCGCACAGACACATCAGACAGATGATCCAGAGAATACAATTACAGGAGTTATCTCCAAAAAGACTGTTTCCATTGCCACAGCCACAGTTGTTATTACATCCGCATCTTTCATCACCGCATCCACAATTTGTAGCAGCTAAATCACTCATAGTAAATCCTCCAGGTTTTGTTTACACTTCATATTATGCAGTGAAAGCTTTATGCGTTACTTACAATTATTTGCAAAGAGAAACAATTTTTATTTCCACATAATTTTTCTTCGCATATATATGAAAATTCTGTTGAAAAGGGAATTGAAATGAGCTATAATTCGAATGTTAATATTGCTTATAAAAGCAAAAAGTAGGAAAAGGAGAGGATAGAATATGCCTGATAAGGGACTGTTTGACATACATTGTCACATTGTTCCTTCGGTTGATGACGGAGCTTCGAGCGCAGAAGAAGCATACAAAATGCTTCAGATGGAATACAGACAGGGTGTACGCAATATTATTGCAACTCCCCATTACAGGCTTCAGATGTTTGAAACTCCCATTAAAACAGTGGAGCACCAGTTTTTGGTATTAAAACAGCTGGCTAGAAAAGTTGCACCTGATCTTCACGTATATCTCGGATGCGAATTTCATTCTAATATGGAAATGGTAGAGATGCTTCGCAGCGGAGAAGTACACACAATGGTCGGTTCCCGTTATGTTCTTACAGAATTTTCGGGAAGCACAAAAGCAAGCTATATCCGAGAACGTTTATATTCATTGCTTTCTCATGGTTACAAACCAATTGTAGCACATATCGAACGTTATGAATGTATGCGAAAAGATATCGGATTTGTTGAAGAAATGGCAGATCTCGGTGCGCTTATGCAGGTGAATGCCGACAGTATCATTGGAAAAGACGGATTTGGTACCAAACGATACTGTAAAAAGCTTATGAAACAGGATCTGCTCAGTTTTGTCGGTTCTGACTGTCATGGAACCAAAGAACGGATATCACGAATTGGTGAAGCTTATGATTATGTTTCAAAAAAAGAAGGAGATTCTTATGCAAACCAGCTTTTCATAAGAAATCCACAAAAAATAATTGCGGATGCACAGCGTAGGAAGGGAAGATAAAATGGAACAGCAGAATTTACAAGACAATACCGATATTGAAATTGATGTGTTAGAATTATTCCATGTATTATTAAACAAGTTCTGGATCATTCTTCTGGCAGGAATCATTGCAGGACTTGCTTTTATTGGTGGAACAATTCTTTTTATTACGCCACAATATGAATCTACTACAAAAATGTACGTGTTAAGTAAGCAGGACAACAATACACTTACTCAGCAGGATATGCAGACAAGTTTGTCTCTGACAAAAGACTATGCAGAGCTGATCAAAAGCCGTACAGTTACTGAAGGTGTGATCGCACAGTTAAATCTTGATCTCACACATGAAGAACTTCTGAAAAAAATGGCAGTAGATTCTGCAACAGATACTCGTATTCTTTCAATCACTGTAACAGATGCAGACCCTTATGAAGCATGCAAGATTGCCAATGCTATCAGAGATGTTGCTGCAAACCATATAAAAAATGTAATGGATATTGATGCCGTAAATGTTGTTGAAACAGCAAATATTCCGGATCAGCAGTCAAGTCCAAGTATCAGTAAAAATGGTATTATCGGTGTACTCCTTGGCGTACTCTTGTCTGTTGCGATCATCTTGATCGCATATATTTCCAACGATACTGTGAAGACACAGGAAGATGTCGAAAAATATCTTGGTCTCAGTGTTCTGGGTACGATCCCGTTAACTGAAACAGATCGTAAAAAGAAAAAGAAAAAACAGAAACAGAAAAAAGCCAGAGGGAGAAGATAATCATGAAAGAAGTTAATATTTATCGTCAGGAACTGGATTACAGTGCAAACGAATCCTATAAATCATTACGTACAAACCTTTTATTCTGTGGCGAAGACAAAAAAGTGATCGCAGTTACAAGCTGTACACCAAATGAAGGAAAAAGTACAGTCTCTCTGAATCTTGCTTTATCTCTGGCAGATTCAGGAAAAAAAGTTCTTTTTATTGATGCTGACCTTCGTAAATCTGTGCTTATGGGACGTACAGAAGTAGAAGGAGAGGAGATCAAGGGGCTGTCACATCTTCTTTCCCATCAGGAAACGATTGAAAATGTTATTTGTGCTACAAATGTTCCACGTTTTCATATTATTTATGCAGGAATTGTTCCGCCAAACCCGGCAGAACTTCTCGGCGGCAAATATTTCAAACGATTTTTATCTGCAATCAGAAAAGTCTATGACTATGTGATCATTGATACACCGCCACTTGGAAGTGTTATTGACAGTGCGGTCATTGCAGATGAATGTGACGGATCCATTATAGTCATGGAATCCGGTGTGATCAGTTATCGTTTCGCTCAGGATGTAAAAGGCCAGCTTGAAAAATGTAACTGCCCAATACTTGGTGTAATATTAAATAAGGTTGACATGAGCAAGCAGGGGTATTATGGTAAGTATTATGGTAAGTATTATGGCAAGTACGGTGACAAGAAAACCGAAAAGAAATAAGGAGCAGTGATAGATTATGTCCAAAAAATGGGTTACACTTCTGCTCGTTGTATGTATTGGTCTCGCCGGAGGCGTAGGCTTTATGCGAATGAATGCAGATACAGAAGGACCAGAAATTGTATTTACCTCTGAAGCACCTTCTGTATATCGTTCTGATATGAGTAATGAAGAACTTCTGACCGGAGTAACTGCAACTGACCGGAAAGATGGAGACGTTTCATCTTCTCTAACAGTAGAATCCGTGTATGAGATTGATGACTCACATGTCGCTGTTACTTATACTGCAAAAGACAATTCCAATAACATCACCAAGCAGAAATATGAGATGGAAATGGATCCATCCGATGCCGGCAAAGCTTCTGAAGATACATCTGCTTTTGGAGAAAAAACCGATAATGCAGATTCTGCGGCGACAACTGGTGTAGATGCTGAGCAGAGTAAAAATCCAGAGGCTGCTGATCATGCAGAAGAGAATGCAGATGTTGCTGCTGTTGAGGAAACGCCAACTCCTACACCGGAAGTTGATGAGGCTGCAGCAGAAAAAGAAAAACAAGAAGCGGAAGCAAATGCTATGTCTGATCAGAATCCTAGAATTTATCTCAAGGATTATCTGATCAAGGTCCCTGTGGGAACCTCTGTAGATCTGTTGTCCTATGTCAGTGAGATCAAAGATGATTCCGATGATGTATATACGCTCTGGCGGAAGGTACAGATCACAGGTGAAGTTAATTCTGCAGTTCCGGGGACATACAAATGTACTTACTATGTAATCGACTCACAAAATAACATTTCCAACAATGCAGTACTGACTGTAATTGTTGAATAATCAAACAGGATGTGAAAAAATGAGAATAACCAAAAAACAGGATCGCATGCCAGGAATCATCTTAACTATTTTACTATTTGTTGCAGAAATAGCGTTTACTGTATTGCTGCTCTATACAAACCTGCTTTCTGCCAAGTACATTGGTATCGTATTTGCAGTATTACTTGTTTTACTTCTGATCGATCATCTTCTGATTCGAAAATTCCGTAAACAGATTCGTTTCTGGATTGGAATCATATTGATGGTTATCATTCTTGCCGTTCTTGGAATTGCAAGTTTTTATATTTATAAAACAGTATCTGCACTTGATGATATTACAGGTGTTAATAAAGAGATCACCGAAATCAATGTATATGTCAAACAGGATGATGCAGCCCAGAGCCTTATGGATGCAGCCAGTTATTCATTTGGTATTCTGGCAGATCTCGATCGAGAAAACACAGACACTGCATTACAACAGATGGCAAGTGAGACCGGTGGGGAAGTAAGTACCAAAGAATACAGCAGCCTTACAGAACTTGCCGATGGACTTCTGAAAGGCGACTGTCAGGCAATCGTTCTTAACAGAGCATATCTGGATGTTTTTGATGAAATTGACAATTATGCAAGCTTTTCTTCTCAGATCCGTGAAATTGCATCTGAACAGGTAGAAAAACTGGTAGAACGTAATACTCCGGCACCGGTTCAGACAGATGTACAGGCAGAGGATTCTTCAGACACAACCCAGGATGCAGCTGTAACAGATCAGATTTATACGATTTTTGTCAGTGGTATCGATACACGGGGCGATATTACAGCTTCAAGTCGAAGTGATGTAAATATCGTCCTTACAGTCAATGCGCGGACCAAACAGGTATTGATGATTTCCACCCCACGAGATTATTATGTACCACTTTCTATTTCCAATGGAGTACCGGATAAACTTACACATGCAGGAATCTATGGTATCAACGTATGTATGGATACGCTGAATATGCTTTATGATACAGATATCAATTATTATTTCCGCCTGAATTTTGCCGGATTTGTGCAGATCATTGATGCACTTGGCGGAATTACCGTTGATTCTGATTATGATTTTACGACACAGAACAGTTCCGGTTATCATTTTACTAAAGGTCCTAATCAGGTAAATGGTGATCAGGCTCTTGCTTTCTGCCGCGAAAGATATGCATTTTCTGCCGGTGACCGTCAGCGAGGCAAAGACCAGATGAAAGTAATTCAGGGTGTTATCAATAAGGCAACATCTCCTGATATCCTGAAAAATTATCTTTCACTTCTGGACAGCCTTTCCGGATGTTTTGAAACAAATATTCCATATGATGTTATTACCTCTCTGGTAAAACAGCAGCTCGATGAGGGCGGCAGCTGGCAGGTTCTTTCCTACAGTGTAGACGGTACAGGGGATACACAGAAGCCATATTCCATGAGTCAGAAAGCTTATGTTATGGTTCCTGATCAGACAACTGTTGACAAAGCCAAAACACTTATGCAGAAAGTTCGTCAGGGCTTCATGCTTTCTGAGGCAGATGTTTCTGCTCAGTAGAAATGTTTTGTCACTTTAAGTTGTTAAAAGAGCAGCAAAACGCTCTTGACAAATTTTTTATCAATTTGTATACTTTTAGAAGTATATTATAACGGCTTTGAAGGGAAGAAGTAGCCTAAGGAAAGCAGACAGAGAGTAGCCGGCTGGTGAGAGGCACATGCAGAACTTATGTGAATACATCCTGGAGCCTCGTACCGAAAATTTTAGTAGGCTGCGACGGATCGGCACTCGTTATCGTGCTCAATGAGGCGGGAACTTTTCCTGCGAATTTAGGTGGTATCACGGGACCCGGTTCTCGTCCTAAACGGACAGGAACCGGGTTTTTTTAATACCATAGCATGCAGAATATACTGTGCCAAAACTTTTCTGCATTTCATTACAGGAGGAATTTATTATGACAGTATGGGAAGAATTGAAGGCCAGAGGCCTGATTGCCCAGGTAACAGATGAAGATGAAATCAAAGAAATGGTAAACAATGGAAAAGCAACATTTTATATCGGCTTTGACCCTACCGCTGATAGTCTTCATGTAGGACATTTTATGGCTCTTTGCCTGATGAAACGTCTGCAGATGGCAGGCAATCGTCCGATCGCACTTCTCGGTGGAGGTACCGGTATGATCGGAGATCCATCAGGAAGAACCGATATGCGTCAGATGATGACCAAAGAAACCATCCAGCACAATATTGACTGCTTCAAGAAACAGATGTCTCGTTTTATTGATTTTTCTGACGGAAAGGCACTGATGGTTAACAATGCGGACTGGCTTCTGAATCTGAATTATGTAGATCTGCTTCGTGATGTAGGCGCACATTTCTCAGTAAACCGTATGCTTACTGCTGAATGCTACAAACAGCGTATGGAAAGAGGACTTAGCTTCCTTGAATTCAACTACATGATCATGCAGAGTTATGACTTCTATATGTTATATCAGAAATACGGCTGCAACATGCAGTTTGGCGGTGATGATCAGTGGAGCAACATGCTCGGCGGTACAGAACTGATCCGTCGTAAACTTGGCAAAGATGCATACGCTATGACCATCACACTTCTTCTGAACTCAGAAGGCAAGAAGATGGGTAAGACACAGTCTGGTGCTGTATGGCTTGATCCGAACAAGACATCTCCATTTGATTTCTATCAGTATTGGAGAAATGTGGATGATGCAGACGTTATCAAATGCATGCGTCTTCTTACATTCCTTCCGCTTGAGCAGATCGACGAGATGGCAACATGGGAAGGAAGTCAGTTAAACAAAGCCAAAGAAATCCTTGCATATGAACTGACCAACCTGGTTCATGGTGAAGAAGAAGCCAAGAAAGCACAGGAAGGCGCAAGAGCACTTTTCTCTGGCGGAGCTGACACTGCACATATGCCGACCACAGAACTGACTGATGAAGACTTCGCAGAAGAAGGAACCATTGACCTTATTACCATGCTGATCAAAGCAGGTCTTGTTCCGACACGTTCTGAGGGTCGTCGTGCAATCGAGCAGGGTGGTGTTTCCATTGATGGTGAGAAGATCACAGACATCAAACACACGGTTTCCAAAGATACCCTTACAGGTGATGGAGTTGTCCTCAAGCGAGGCAAAAAGAAATTTAACAGAGTTTATGCCAAATAATAAGTATTTATATACTTTCTTTTAGGAGGAAAGAATCATGAAGAAATACGGAGTAAACGAACTTCGTCAGATGTTCCTTGATTTCATGGAGAGTAAAGGACATCTCGTAATGAAAAGCTTTTCCCTGGTACCACAGGGAGACAAGAGCCTCCTGCTGATCAATGCAGGTATGGCTCCACTGAAACCATATTTCACAGGTGCAGAGAAACCACCTAGAACAAGAGTCTCCACATGTCAGAAATGTATTCGTACCGGTGATATCGAAAATGTTGGAAAAACAGCACGTCATGGTACATTCTTTGAGATGCTTGGTAATTTCTCTTTTGGAGATTACTTCAAAACAGAAGCAATCCACTGGTCCTGGGAATTTCTGACAGAAGTTGTCGGTCTGGATGCAAACAGACTTTATCCATCTGTGTATCAGGACGATGATGAGGCTTTTGATATCTGGAATAAAGAAATCGGAATCCCAGCAGACAGAATTTTCCGTTTTGGTAAAGAAGATAATTTCTGGGAACATGGTGCAGGTCCATGTGGCCCATGTTCTGAAATCTATTATGACCGTGGGGAAAAATACGGTTGTGGCAAACCTGGCTGTACCGTAGGTTGTGACTGCGACCGTTACATGGAAGTATGGAACAATGTATTCACTCAGTTCGAAAACGATGGCAACGGAAATTATACAACTCTGAAACAGAAAAATATTGATACAGGTATGGGCCTTGAACGTCTGGCTGTTGTTGTACAGGATGTTGATTCTATCTTTGACGTAGATACCATCTGTGCACTTCGTAACCTGGTATGTGAGATTGCCGGCAAAGAATATGGGAAAACCTATCAGGATGATGTATCCATCCGTCTGATCACAGACCATATCCGCTCTGCTACATTTATGATCTCTGATGGTATCATGCCGACCAATGAGGGACGTGGATACGTACTCCGCCGTCTGATCCGTCGTGCAGCACGTCATGGACGTCTTCTGGGAATCGAGGGAAGCTTCCTCGCAAAACTCAGTGCAGAAGTGATCAATGGTTCCAAGGCCGGATATCCGGAACTGGAAGAAAAGAAAGAATTCATCTTTAAAGTTCTGACTAACGAAGAAAATCAGTTCAACAAAACTATCGATCAGGGGCTTCGCATCCTCGGCGACATGGAGGAAGAGATGAAGGCTGCCGGAGAAAAAACTCTTTCCGGAGAAAATGCATTCAAACTGTATGATACTTACGGATTTCCACTTGACCTTACCAAAGAGATCCTTGAAGAAAAAGGCTATGGAATCGACGAAGAAGGCTTCCAGAAAGCAATGGAAGAACAGAGAGTCAAAGCACGTACCGCACGTGAAGTAACCAACTATATGGGAGCTGACGCCACTGTATATGATGAGATCGATGTTAACGTAACCACTAAATTCGAGGGATATGATCATCTTACTTATGATTCCGAGATTACAGTTCTCACAACTGAAAAAGAAATCGTAACTTCTCTGGTGGAAGGTCAGAAAGGTACTGTATTTGTAAAAGAGACACCATTCTACGCTACCATGGGTGGACAGGAAGGTGATTGCGGTGTAATTGAAACAGCAAACGGTAAATTTGTAGTAGAAGATACCATCAAACTTCGTGGTGGTAAATTCGGTCATGTCGGACGTATGGAATCCGGAATGCTTTCCACAGGAGAGACTGTAACCCTTAAGGTTAACGAGCAGGCCCGCCGTGACACAGAGAAAAACCACAGTGCAACACATCTTCTTCAGAAAGCACTCAAGACTGTTCTTGGTTCTCACGTGGAACAGAAAGGTTCTCTGGTAACTCCGGACAGACTCCGTTTTGACTTTGCTCACTTCCAGGCAATGACTCCAGAGGAAATTGCGCAGACAGAAACACTTGTAAACAAAGAGATTCAGGCTGCTCTTCCTGTAGTAACAGACGTTATGGATATTGAAGAAGCAAAGAAATCCGGTGCAATGGCTCTGTTCGGTGAAAAATACGATCAGAAAGTACGTGTTGTATCCATGGGTGATTTCTCAAAAGAACTCTGTGGTGGTACACATGTTAAAAACACAAGTTCCATCATGCTCTTCAAAATCGTATCTGAGGCAGGTATTGCAGCAGGGGTGCGTCGTATTGAGGCGTTGACAGGAAACGGCGTTATTGAATACTATAAAAAACAGGAGACTATGCTTCAGGAAGTTGCCAAAGCACTCAAAGCACAGCCTGCAGAAATTACTGAGAAGATCACACATCTTCAGGCAGAAGTAAAATCTCTCCAGAGCGAGAATGAATCTCTCAAGAGCAAACTGGCTCAGGGATCTCTCGGTGATGTTATGAACCAGATCGTTGATGTTAAAGGCGTAAAACTCCTTGCAGCCAAGGTTGAGGGCGTTGATATGAACGGACTTCGTGATCTTGGAGATCAGCTCAAAGAAAAGATCGGAGAAGGTGTTGTTGTTCTTGCAGCTGTAAACGGAGGTAAAGTAAACCTTCTTGCTATGGCTACAGATGCAGCTCAGAAAGCAGGAGCGCACGCTGGAAATCTTATTAAAGGTGTCGCAGCGATCGTAGGCGGTGGCGGCGGCGGTCGTCCAAACATGGCTCAGGCTGGTGGAAAAAATCCGGAAAAGGCAGACGAAGCAGTAAAAGCAGCAGCTGGAATTCTGGAACAGCAGCTCCACTAATAAGAACTGTTTTTTGATGAAATAATTTTTTTCTAAATTTAGCCAAAAAATGTTGACGAATGTTACAGCTATGTTATATAATAACATTCGTGCAAGAAAAATACCCAGACAGTTGTATTTTAGCACAATCTACAACTGGAGGGAGGTTAGGTGTGAGTCTATGTCAAACGTTATCGTAAAAGAAAACGAGACTTTAGATAGCGCTCTTCGCAGATTCAAGAGAAGCTGTGCAAAAGCAGGTATCCAGCAGGAAATCCGCAAAAGAGAGCATTACGAGAAACCAAGCGTTCGTCGTAAGAAAAAATCTGAAGCCGCAAGAAAACGTAAATATAATTAATTGTGCGCAAAAATCCCTGACGACAATTCCGTCAGGGATTTTTAAGATTTATGAATCGTCACTAAATTAACAATGCTGTAAAACAATAAAAAGGGACATTTATGCATCGTATCATTCATACCTTCAAGAAAATCTTACAGTTATTATTTAATCGAATTTTTTATGTTGCAGTTGCGCTGATGCTTCAGCTTACATGGTTGTTGATCACCGCATGGAGACTGGCAGCATATTCAAAATATATTTCGCATGTAATCAGTATGATCAGCATCCTGGTCGTACTCTGGATCGTAAACAAAAAGATCAATCCGTCTTATAAACTCGGATGGACGATTCTGATTCTCTGTCTCCCTGTTTTAGGAGTTATGTTGTATATACTTTTTGGTAAATCCAGAATTGCACAGGCAATCCAGAATAAATATGCACAGGTTCAGGAGGAAAGCCTTCCCTATATGAAACAGGATCCTGATGTTGCCAGAAGTCTTGAGGAATCCTCTCAATCTGCGGCAGTCCAGTCCAGATATATTCATCAATACTCCAGTTTCCCGGTTCACACTAATACAACTGCTGAATATTTCCAGGTAGGAGATGATATGTTCCCTGTGCTTGTTCGTGAACTGGAGCAGGCAGAACATTATATCTACATCGAATATTTTATTATCAATGATGGCGTGATGTGGCGAACGATTCTGGATATTCTTGAACGAAAAGCAACCGAAGGAGTTGACGTCCGCCTGATTTATGATGGTTTTGGATGCCTCACAACACTTCCCTATCATTATGAACGCTTTCTTCGCGAAAAAGGCATTCAATGCCAGGTTTTTAATCCATTTCGTCCGCTTCTGAATATCGTTCAAAATAATCGTGATCATCGTAAAATCTGTGTTATTGATGGTAAAACAGGATTCACCGGCGGAATTAACCTTGCTGATGAATATATTAATCAGAAGCGTCGTTTTGGTCACTGGAAAGATACGGCAGTCATACTGAAAGGAGAAGCTGTCTGGAATATGACCGTTATGTTCCTGCACATGTGGAATGTAATTGCCAATTCATCCGAGCCAATTGACCATGAACTGCATCTGCCACATCATTTTCATCCAGACTCATTTGAAAGTGACGGATATGTACAGCCCTACAGTGATACACCTCTTGATGGAGAAATTGTTGGTGAAAATGTTTACCTCAACATCATTAACCGCGCCCGTAAATATGTATATATCTGCACGCCTTATCTGATCATTGATAATGAAATGATGACGGCTCTCTGTCTGGCAGCCAAAAGCGGCGTTGATGTCCGTATTATGACACCAGGGATTCCTGATAAAAAAATGGTCTTCTTATTGACACAGTCTTATTATGAACAACTTCTGGAGGCAGGTGTTCATATTTATGAATACCAGCCAGGTTTCCTTCATGCAAAGTCTTTCGTCTGCGATGATGAAATCGCCGTCGTTGGGACAATCAACCTGGATTACCGCAGTCTGTATCTGCATTTTGAAAATGGTGTATGGTTTTATAAAAACAAAGTTATCCAGGACATCTTGTCTGACTTTCAGGAAACACTCAATTACTGTGATCCGATCAGTATTGATTTCTGTCGGAACCGAAACATTGTCATACGGGCTTTTCAGAGTATTCTTCGCCTGTTTGCACCTTTACTCTGACATCCATTTGGATGAAGCTTTTTTACAGAAACAGTATCCTCCGCGGATTTTAACTGCGGAAAGATACTGTTTTTATGTTTCTTAGGTATATTTTTATGATTGTCCGCTACAATAATACTAAAGTGCCTGACAGGAAAATTTTTATGAGAAATAACAAAATCCTCCGCAAAAAATATCTTCTCCTTCCGTTATGTTTCTTTTTTCTGCTTTTACATATCTGTATGATCTCTGTCTATGCCGGACAGGAAAATTCCACATCCGGTCCCGAACTTTCTGCTCCCAGCGCTGTTCTTATGGAGGCTGAAACCGGACAGTTCGTATATGCCAAGGATAAAGATACTCGCAGAAGTCCGGCAAGTGTCACAAAGATTATGACATTGATACTTATTTTTGACCATTTACATGCTGGGGACATTTCCCTGACTGATCCAGTCACAACAAGCGCACATGCAAAATCCATGGGCGGATCACAGGTTTTTCTTGAAGAAGGAGAGATACAGACAGTAGAAACGCTTATAAAATGTATCGTCATTGCCTCAGGTAATGATGCCAGTGTGGCAATGGCCGAGTTTATCTCCGGTTCAGAACAGGAATTTGTAGCACAGATGAACCTGCGTGCTGACCGTCTGGGAATGAAAAATACTCACTTTATTGACTGCTGTGGTCTGACGGATTCTGACGAGCATTACACAACCGCAAATGATATTGCGATCATGAGTCGGGAACTCATCGTAAAATATCCGGAAATTCTTGATTATTCTTCTATATGGATGGAAACGATTATCCATGAAACAAGTCAGGGAATCAAAGAATTCGGACTCACCAATACCAATCGACTGATTCGGACTTATCCCGGATGCAGAGGACTCAAAACGGGGAGTACTAGTAAAGCAGGATTTTGTCTCTCAGCAACAGCAGAGAGAAATAGCCTGAAACTGATATCTGTGGTAATGGCTGCTCCTGATTATAAAGCAAGATTAAAAGATGCCGCAGCTCTTCTGGATTACGGATTTTCCAGATGCAGCATCTATGAAGATAGCACTCCGGAGTCACTCCCTGCTATCCCTGTAAAAAGAGGACTTCACAGATCGGCAGCTGTTCAATATGGAAAAACTTTTCGCTATTTAAGTACCGATGGAACAAAGATTACGACAGTGAACAAAAAATACATCCATCCTGCCTCTGTGAACGCCCCTGTAAAAAAAGGAGAAAAGGCTGGAGAAATCATATATTTTTCCGGTCAGAAGGAGCTTGGTCGCATACCGGTCATATATTCTGAATCAATAAGAATCAGAAAATATACCGATTGTCTGAAAGATACCCTCTGTACTTTATGGTGTTAACAATTATTTTGACAATTTCCTTCTGTTCGAGGTATAATAAAATCCAAATGGTTGCTGTAGACGAAATAAACAGCAATTCCAGAGTGATTTCGACAGAATTTCGCAGGAACAGGAGATGGATGCAATGAAAGAGATTCGTACAGAAGATGCTGTCGGGCATGTACTTTGCCATGATATAACACAAATTATAAAGGATGAAAAAAAGGGTGTTCTCTTTAAAAAAGGTCACATCGTTCGCGAAGAAGATATTCCGGCACTTCTTTCCGTCGGAAAAGAACATCTTTATGTTTGGGAAAAACAAGAGGGTATTCTTCACGAAAATGAAGCGGCAGAAATTCTCTACCGTATATCCGCTGATATTCATATGCACGGCAGTGATATCAAAGAAGGAAAGATCGAATTGATTGCCGACTGTGATGGCGTACTCAAAATCCGCCGAGATGCATTGCTTGCAGTCAACAGCCTGGGTGAAATGATGATTGCTTCCAGACATGGTGATTTTCCTGTAAAAAAAGGAGATAAAATTGCCGGAACGAGAATCATTCCTCTGGTTATCGAAAAATCCAAAATGGATAAGGCAGAGAAAGTGGCCGGAACAAAACCGATTTTTTCCATCCTTCCGTACCGTTCTAAAAAAGTTGGAATCATTACGACCGGAAGCGAAGTACAAAAAGGACTGATCAAAGATACTTTCACTCCAGTCTTGAAAGAAAAACTTGACGAATTCTCATGTCAGATTTTGGGGCAGACACTGCCTGGGGATGAGCGCAGCCAGATTACCTCAGATATTCTGAGCTTTATAGACCAGGGTGCCGATATGGTGATCTGCAGCGGAGGAATGAGTGTAGACCCTGACGATCGTACCCCCGGTGCTATCAAAGATACCGGCGCAGAAGTTGTCACATATGGAGCACCGGTTCTTCCTGGTGCCATGCTTCTTCTTTCCTATTACCAAAATAATGATAAAATCATTCCTATCCTTGGTCTTCCAGGCTGTGTCATGTATGCCAGACGGACTGTATTCGATCTTATCCTTCCCCGTATTATGGCCGATGACCGGATTTGCGCAGATGAAATTGCATCATATGGTGAGGGAGGACTTTGTCTGAACTGTGATGTCTGTACTTTTCCAAACTGTGGCTTTGGCAAATAATCCGTATTACAAAGGAGTATAATGAAAAGTTTTAAGATAAGTACTTATAACATTTCCAGTACCAGGCTTACCGGCAAACAAAAAGTTACTTTCGCCATTCTTGCAGATCTGCATGGCCTTGTATTTGGAAAGAATCACCAGACTTTATACAAAGCAATTATTGCCAGTCAGCCTGATGCAGTTCTGGTCTGCGGTGATCTGGTTGTAAGCAGAGACACAGAAACTCTGGAAGCGGCAGCTGGTCTGCTGCTCCGGATCTGTGATCAGATTCCTGTTTTTTATGCACTTGGAAATCACGAATACAAAATGCTCCTCAATCCAGAGACTGAGATTTTCTATTCAAACTATGAAAAACTGCTTACATCTGCCGGCATTTGTTTTCTTCACAATGAACATACATCTGTTCAGTTGAAGGGAAATGATTTTGTATTTCATGGACTTGAACTTCCAGTCGAATATTATCACAAACCGAATTCACCGGCTTTGAGTCTGACAGCAATGGAAGAGATGATCGGTACACCTTCCCAACCGGGATTTCATGTATTACTGGCACATAATCCCAAATATGGAAATACTTATTTTTCCTGGGGAGCTGATCTGATTCTTTCAGGGCATTATCACGGAGGAGTTTTGCGTCTGGATCAAAACCATGGTCTCACCTGTCCTCAGTACCTGCTCTTTCCACCATTCTGTTGTGGGGAATTTAAAAAAGGAAAGCAGCATATGATCGTAAGTGCCGGTCTTGGCGAGCATACCATTCCTGTCCGTATCCATAATCCAAGGGAACTTGTTCTTATAAACCTGTATCCCCAATCTACAAAATCAGTAAAGGAACACTGAAGATGGCAATACCTGTTAAAATTAATGTATTCGAAGGTCCTCTTGACCTTCTTCTCCATCTGATTGAAAAAAACAAAATAGACATTTACGATATTCCAATCGTAGAGATCACAGATCAGTATATGGAATATCTGCATTCCATGGAGCAGGAAGACTTGGGAACAATGAGCGAATTCATGGTCATGGCGGCCACACTTCTGGATATCAAATGTAAGATGCTACTTCCAAAAGAAGTAAATGAAGAGGGCGAAGAAGAAGATCCCCGCGAGGAACTTGTACAGAAACTTCTGGAATACAAAATGTATAAATACATGTCCTATGAACTGAAGGATTACATGGATAATGCTGCCGGCGTTTTTTATAAAAACCCCAGCATTCCTGATGAAGTATTGAAATATCGTGAACCGGTTGATCCGGCAGAACTTCTCGCCGGACTGACTCTGGAGAAACTCAACAATATCTATCAGTCTATCCTGAAAAAGCAGGAGTCAAAGATTGATCCGATCCGAAGCAAATTTGGAACAATTGAAAAAGAAGAAGTCAGTCTTTCTGACAAAATGCTGGCAATGAAAAGCTATGCAGCCGAACACCGGAAATTCAGTTTTCGTCAGCTACTCACCAGCCAGTCATCCAGAGTTCAGGTTATCGTAACCTTTCTATCTATCCTGGAGTTAATGAAAATGGGCTATATTCATGTACAACAGGACGAGCTGTTTGATGATATTCAGGTCGATGTCACACAGGATCCGGAAACCTGGACACATTTGACAGAATTCGCAGATGAATAATGATAATTCCGTAACGAAATATAAAACCTGAGGAAATTATATATGGAAATAAAAAAATTAGAAGCTGCAATTGAAGCAATTTTGTTTACAATGGGTGAATCGGTAGAACTGTCGCAGATTGCAGATGCTATTCAACAGGATAAAGAAACCACTCGTAAGATCATTCAAAATATGATGGACAAATACCAGAAAAAAGATCGTGGTATCCAGATCATTGAACTGGAACAGTCTTATCAGCTTTGCAGCAAAAAAGAATACTATGAATGTCTTATCCGGCTTGCGATGCATCCCAAAAAGCCGGCACTTACAGATGTCATGCTGGAAACGCTTTCCATCATTGCATATAAACAGCCGGTAACCAAAGCAGAAATCGAAAAAATTCGAGGCGTCAAATGTGACCACGCCATCAATAAATTAGTAGAATATGAACTTGTCAGAGAGCTGGGACGTTTGGACGCTCCGGGTCGCCCGATTCTTTTTGGAACAACAGAAGAATTTCTCCGATGCTTTGGTGTTCAGGGCCTCGAAGAGCTGCCTTCTGTTGATCCGGTGCGTCTGGAAGATTTTAAAGCAGAAGCCGAAGAGGAGATTCAGTTGAAGCTAGATATTTAGGAAAGTGAGGTACCCCGGATGCCAACTACTTATGCACATGATCTGTTTGGTAAAAAAATATATGCAAAACTTCCTGCCGAAATTCAGAAAGTGATTCGCAGAAATACAAACCTATATCGAATTGGTCTTCATGGACCGGATATTCTCTTCTATGATATGCTAAAACCTAAAGTTACGGAAACCGGTATCGCCATGCACAAAGAATGTGCAGCACCATTCTTTGAAAGAGGAATGACACTCGTAAGAACAACTCATGACGAAAAATTACTTGCTTATCTGCTCGGATTTGGATGTCACTATCTTCTTGACAGTGCCTGTCATCCATTCGTTTACGAGATGGCTGAACGCAATGTCATCTCACATACCCTGCTTGAAAAAGAATTTGACAGAACGCTGATGCTCGAAACTCACAAAGATCCATATCATTATTACCCGGCCTGTGGCATTGTTCCCCGCGTTACGTATGCACGAGTGATTCACAGAGCTATTCCCAGAATACGGACGAAGGAAATAATGTCTTCTCTAAGGTTGATAAAACTGATCACCAACTGTCTTGTATACGATAATCATGGACGCCGGAAAAAATTCCTGATGTTCCTGTCACGAGTTGCTGGAAAAAAACTTTCTTCTGAAATGATGGAATATTTTATGGAAAAAGACCCGGTTCCAGGAAGTGCAGTGCCTGTACACACACTTCACGGATTATACGATCATGCTCTGGCCCAGGCACCTCGGGAACTGACGGAATTATTCCAATTGTCAAAAAAAGAATTTCCTCTGTCAGAAAGATGGTTTCTGACATACAATGGATGATCGGAATGATTGCTTTTCTGTCTGCATAAAATAGTTCTATATGAATTAAGGAGGGACTATGAATAGCAGACAAAATATTTTTATCTTTTCGTTGATCATAATTTTACTGACACCCGGTTGGTCTGTATTTGCATCAGAAAAGTCTCCCGGTAATCTTTATGCATTGTCAGCAGTATTGATGGATGGTGATTCCGGACGAGTTCTCTATCAGAAATCAGGTAATACACCTCGTCCGAACGCGAGCACTACCAAAGTAATGACCTGCATTCTTGCTCTTGAAAACGGAAAGGGCGATGACTATGTTAAGGTTTCTGCAAATGCTGTCAGTCAACCGGAAGTACGCCTTGGTCTTTCAATCGGAGAACAATATTATCTGGAAGACCTTCTTTATTCCCTGATGTTGCAGAGTCATAATGATTCTGCCGTTGCGATTGCTGAATGTATCGGTGGATCTGTAGATAATTTTTCAGCTATGATGAATGCAAAGGCAAAAGAAATCGGATGTAAAAACACACACTTTGTCACTCCGAATGGACTGGATGCAGAAAATTCTGGTGGAACACATCACACAACTGCAGAAGATCTGGCTCTGATCATGCGTTATGCAATCCACAATGATGTCTTTCTGAAGATTACACAGACAGAAGAGTATTCTTTTTCTGATTTAAGTAAAAAACGACACTTTTCGCTCCATAACACCAATGCACTACTTCATATGACGGACGGTGTACTTGCCGGGAAAACCGGATATACCGGTGATGCCGGATATTGTTATGTTTGTGCCTGCCAGAAAGATAACAAAACTTTTATCATTGCCCTTCTTGGTGCCGGCTGGCCTGACCATAAAAATTACAAATGGCATGATACTTTGGAACTTCTTAATTATGGAAACAGCAACTATGAATACCGGAGTTTCTGGCAAGAGCCGGAGCTTTCCTATATTCCCGTTGAAAATGGTATTCTGAATGATTTCGGTGCAGGAAGTTCTGTATATACAGGAGGTCAGATTTCTGTTTCGGATAACGAAAAAAACAGACAGATTCTGATTGGCTCAGATGACCGGCTGCAATATCAGATCCGTTTAAAAGAACATCTAAGTGCTCCTGTCAGAAGAGGCGAACAGATTGGACAGATCATTTATCTTCTTAATGATAACAATTTTTTTTCCTGTCCAATATTGGCAACAGAAAACATTCAGAAAAATACATTCACCCATTGCGCAGAACTTGTATTTAAGAATTTTTTTCATTAACAGACCTGACTTCTCCCGTTACGGGAGAAGTTTTTGCGTTTTAGGAAATTACTCTGTAATATTCCAATAACATATCGACATATCAGAACCCTACTGTAAAAAAAACGACATGGGAGTTAAACTTTTAACAAAAAAACAGGAAATCTATTGAAAAAATATTGAAAACAGGTTACAATTACAATCGGCTAAAATTTTGGTTATATTTAAAATTTTATAAAATGGAGGGCAAGAAAGAATGAGTAATGCAACACAAAGCTTAGCAGGCACAAGAATCACTTCTTTGCTTGACGCAAACAGTTTTGTTGAAATCGGAAAAAGCGTAACAGCCAGATCCACAGATTTCAATTTAACTGAAACAAAAGCGCCTTCAGACGGTGTTATCACCGGATATGGTGTGATCGACGGAAATCTTGTATATGTATACAGCCAGGATGCTTCCGTATTAAACGGAACTGTTGGTGAAATGCATGCCAGAAAGATTACCGCTCTGTATGACCTTGCAATGAAGACTGGAGCTCCTGTGATCGGTCTTGTTGACTGTGCAGGTATGCGTCTTCAGGAGGCTACTGATGCTCTTGAAGCATTTGGATCCATCTATCTGAAACAGACACTGGCTTCCGGAATGATTCCACAGATTACAGCTGTATTCGGTACATGCGGTGGTGGAATGGCAATTATTCCGGCTCTGACAGATTTCACATTTATTGAATCCCAAAAAGGCAAAATGTTCGTAAACAGCCCGAATGCACTGGATGGCAATTACACAGAAAAATGCGATACATCAGCTGCTGCATTCCAGAGCGAGGAAACAGGTCTTGTAGATGGAACAGGCTCTGAAGAAGAAATTCTTGGACAGATCCGTCAGTTGATCGGAATTCTTCCTTCTAATTTTGAAGATAATGATTCCTTCGTAGAATGTACAGATGATCTGAACCGCACCTGTGACGATATCACAGCATGTGCAGGCGATACATCCATCGCACTTTCCAGAATCGCTGACAACGGCATTTTCTTCGAAACAAAGAAAGATTACGGCAAAGATATTGTGACTGGTTTCCTGCGTCTGAACGGAGCTACTGTTGGTGCTGTAGCCAACAGAACAGAAGTATATGATGCTGAGGGAAATAAAGCTGAAGAATTCGATGGTACTATTTCTGCAAGAGGTGCAAGAAAAGCAGCTGGCTTCGTTAAATTCTGTGACGCATTCGATATCCCGGTTCTGACACTTACCAATGTAACCGGATTCAAAGCAACTCTCTGCAGTGAAAAAATGATTGCCAAAGCAGTTGGAGAAATGATCCATGCATTTGCAGATGCAACTGTTCCGAAGGTAAACGTTGTAATCGGTAAAGCATATGGAACTGCTTACGTTGCAATGAATAGCAAATCCGTAGGTGCGGATCTTGTATACGCATGGGATAATGCAGAAATTGGTATGATGGATGCCTCTCTTGCAGCCAAGATCATGTATCCTGGTGAAGAAGCTGCAGTTCTTAATGAAAAAGCAGCTGTATACAGAGAACTCCAGTCCAATGTAGAATCCGCAGCAGCAAGAGGATATGTTGATACTGTGATTGCTCCAGCTGATACACGTAAATATGTAATCGGAGCTTTTGAAATGCTTTTCACGAAGAGAGAAGACCGTCCATCCAAAAAACATGGCACAGTCTAAGTGAGGTGAGCATATGAATCAGATGTTTAAAAAAGCTTCCTCCGTCTTTACAGCAATTGTATGCGCCGCATCTATTACATTCTCCGGTGCATCACTGGTTCTGGCAGACGGTGAAATTGATGAGCAGACAAAGACAACGATCGAAACAACTGCCGAAGGGTTGACCAATACGATCATTCCGCTGACAGAAGATGAGATTGCAGCATATATGGAATCCGGAGATGCTTTCACTGAAAATGCCATGACAGCATGGGATAGTGCAAGAGAAGAACTCGGTGATCTGAAAAAAGCCGGATCTGCTGAAATTGAATATTCCAATGATGAATATACAGCAACTGTACCTGTTGAATTCGAAAAAGAAGATGCTGAATTCATTTATGTATTCGACAAAAATCTTACTCCGACTTCGCTGTCAGTAGATGTGAAATATTCCTTCGCTACAACCATGAAAAATGCAGCACTGAATACTATAATGGGACTCGGAACTGTATTCGTAATTCTTATCATGCTGATCTTCCTGATCTCTCTGTTCCAGTTCATTCCTGGTTCCGGAGCACAGGAAGCAAAAGCAAAGAAAAAAGCAGCAGAAGAAGCAGCTTCTGCACCGACACCGGCTCCGGTTGCCGCAGCTCCTGTACAGGAAGCTGACAATTCCGAGCTGATTGCTGTAATCGCAGCAGCTATCGCAGCATCCGAAGGAACTTCAACAGACGGATTTGTTGTTCGTTCCATCCGCAAAATCAATCGTAAAAAAAGGTAATTGACCATTAGGAGGATTTAAAATGAAAAGTTATACAATCACTGTAAACGGAACAGCATATGAAGTTACTGTAGAAGAAACAGGAAGCGTTTCCGCTCCAACAGCAGCACCGGTTGCAGCTCCGAAAGCGGCTCCGGCAGCAGCTCCAAAAGCAGCAGCTCCGGCAGCAGGCGCAGGCGCTGTTAAAGTTAGCGCTTCTGTACCAGGTAAGGTTCTCAAAGTTGTTGCTTCTGTAGGACAGGCAGTAAAAGCCGGTGACAACATCATTATCCTGGAATCCATGAAAATGGAGATCCCGGTAGTTGCTCCGCAGGATGGTACAGTAGCCAGCATCGATACATCCGAAGGTGCATCCGTAGAAAACGGAGATACTCTGGCTACAATGAACTAGGACGGGAGGTAATCAAATGTCTTATGTAACAGAAACCTTGTCCAACCTGATCCATCAGACAGCATTCTTTAATCTTACATGGGGAAACTATCTGATGATCGCGGTGGCGTGTGTATTCTTATTCCTTGCTATCAAAAAAGGATTTGAACCGCTTCTTCTGGTTCCGATTGCTTTTGGTATGCTTCTGGTAAATATCTACCCGGACATTATGGCAAATCCGGAAGACATGTCCAACGGTGTTGGTGGTCTTCTGCATTACTTCTATCTGCTTGATGAATGGAGTATTCTTCCATCCCTGATCTTCATGGGTGTTGGTGCGATGACGGACTTTGGTCCGCTGATTGCCAATCCGAAGAGTTTCCTTCTGGGAGCAGCTGCACAGCTTGGTATTTATGTTGCATATTTCCTTGCAATCTTTCTTGGATTCAACGGAAAAGCAGCAGCAGCCATTTCCATCATCGGTGGAGCAGATGGCCCTACCTCTATTTTCCTCGCTGGAAAACTTGGACAGACTACTTTAATGGGACCGATTGCAGTGGCGGCATATTCCTATATGTCTCTGGTTCCGATCATTCAGCCGCCAATCATGAAACTCTGTACGACTGAAAAAGAACGTAAGATCAAAATGGATCAGCTTCGTCCAGTAAGTAAACTGGAAAAGATTCTTTTCCCGATCGTTATCACAATCGTTGTATGCTTACTTCTTCCTACAACAGCTCCGCTGGTAGGTATGCTGATGCTCGGTAACCTGTTCCGTGAATCAGGTGTCGTTAAACAGCTGACAGAAACTGCATCCAATGCCCTGATGTACATCGTAGTTATCCTGCTTGGTACATCTGTAGGTGCTTCTACAAGTGCAGAAGCATTCCTTAATGTTGATACTCTGAAAATCGTTGTTCTCGGACTTGTCGCATTTGCATTCGGTACATTCGGCGGATGTATGCTTGGTAAACTGATGTGCAAACTCTCCGGTGGAAAGATCAATCCTCTGATCGGTTCCGCAGGTGTATCTGCCGTTCCTATGGCAGCGCGAGTTTCCCAGAAGGTCGGTGCAGAAGCAGATCCTACAAACTTCCTGCTGATGCATGCAATGGGACCTAACGTAGCCGGTGTAATCGGAACAGCCGTTGCAGCTGGAACATTCATGGCTATCTTCGGAGTTTAATTTCACCTGGTGAATCGAACTTCCTTATAAAAAATACAAGGAGAATTAATATGGCTGAATTAGAAAAAAAACCTGTAAAAATCGTGGAAACTGTTCTCCGTGATGCTCATCAGTCTCTGATTGCAACAAGACTTACCACAGAACAGATGCTCCCGATCGTTGATAAAATGGACAAAGTCGGCTACCACGCAGTAGAGTGCTGGGGTGGAGCTACTTTCGATGCTTCCCTTCGTTTCCTGAAAGAAGACCCATGGGAAAGACTCCGTAAATTACGTGACGGTTTCAAAAACACAAAACTTCAGATGCTGTTCCGTGGACAGAATATCCTTGGATATCGTCCATACGCAGATGACGTAGTAGAATACTTCGTACAGAAATCTGCTGCTAACGGAATCGACATTATCCGTATTTTTGACTGCCTTAACGATATGCGTAACCTTCAGACAGCAGTAAAAGCTGCCAACAAAGAAAAAGCACATGCACAGGTTGCTCTTTCTTACACATTAGGTGATGCATACACTCTTGAGTACTGGGTAAATATTGCAAAACGTATCGAAGAGATGGGTGCAGATTCCATCTGTATCAAAGATATGGCCGGTCTGCTTCTTCCATATAAAGCAACTGAGCTTGTTGGAGCACTGAAAGATGCTGTCAGCATTCCGATCGACCTCCATACTCACTATACTTCCGGTGTTGCTTCTATGACATACCTGAAAGCAGTAGAAGCAGGTGTTGATATTATTGATACTGCAATGTCTCCATTTGCTCTGGGAACTTCCCAGCCGGCAACAGAGGTTATGGTAGAAACCTTCAAAGGCACACCATATGATACTGGATTTGATCAGAAACTTCTGGCTGAGATTGCTGATTACTTCCGTCCGATCCGTGACGAAGCTCTTGACAGCGGACTTCTTAATCCTAAGAACCTTGGTGTTAACATCAAGACTCTTCTGTATCAGGTACCAGGCGGAATGCTTTCCAACCTGACATCTCAGCTGAAAGAACAGCACGCAGAAGATAAGTTCTACGATGTTCTTGAAGAAGTTCCGAAGGTTCGTAAAGACCTCGGTGAGCCGCCGCTCGTTACACCATCTTCCCAGATTGTTGGTACACAGGCTGTATTTAACGTTCTTATGGGTGAAAGATACAAGATGGTTACAAAAGAAACAAAAGATATCCTGTTAGGAAAATACGGTGCAACTGTTAAACCATTCAACCCGGATGTACAGAAAAAATGTATCGGAGATGCTAAACCGATCACATGCCGTCCGGCAGATCTTCTTGATAACGAAATGGACAAACTCGAAAAAGAAGTTGCTCCATACAAAGAGCAGGATGAGGACGTTCTGTCCTATGCACTGTTCCCTCAGGTAGCTACTGATTTCTTCAAATACCGTCAGGCACAGGAGAAAAAAGTAGACGAAAAAGCAGCAGATACAAAGAACGGAGCATATCCGGTATAAAACAAAGGTGCAGGCCTGTCAGATTATCTGGCGGGCCTGCTTTGCAGAAAGGGAACCTATGAACAAAGTGATTATTGTCGGTGGCGGAGCTGCGGGAATGCTTGCTTCTGTCATTGCAGCACGAAATGGTTGTGAAGTCTTATTATTCGAAAAGAATGAAAAACTCGGAAAGAAAGTATATATTACAGGCAAGGGACGCTGTAATGTTACAAATAACTGTGATCCGGAAGAACTTCTTCAGGCAGTTATGAGCAATCCAAAATTTCTTTACAGTGCATTTTATTCTTTCACGAGTCAGGATATGATGCATCTGCTGGAAGAAGCCGGTGTTCCACTTAAGACAGAGCGTGGCAACCGTGTTTTTCCGGTATCAGACCACTCCTCTGATATCATTCATGGTCTTGAAAGACTGATGAAAAAATATCATGTACAGATTCGGCTTCATTGTGAGGTTTTAGAAATCCTAACAGAAAATGGTATAGCAAGCGGTGTAAAGTTAAAAGATCATACTGTATACACCTCTGATTCTGTAATCGTTGCTACCGGAGGACTGTCTTATCCGACAACCGGTTCTACCGGAGATGGATATCGCTTTGCTGCCGAAACAGGCCATAAAGTCACCGAATGTATTCCGTCTCTCGTTCCACTTACAACCAGAGAAGATTACATTCCTCTCATGAAGGGACTCTCTCTGCGAAATGTAGAACTGACGATTAAACGAGGCAAAAAAACTGTTTATCAGGATTTTGGTGAAATGATGTTCACTCATTTTGGTATCACCGGCCCCCTGGTTTTGTCTGCCAGTGCCAAAATAGGAAAGTTTCTCCAGAAGGGAGAAGAACTGAACGCCTTTCTTGACCTCAAACCTGCTTTATCCCACGAACAGTTGGATGATCGCATTCTCCGGGAATTTTCCGCTGCTCAGAATAAACAGTTCAAAAATGTGATTGGTGTGCTTTTTCCATCTTCGCTGACTCCTGTGATTATCGGCATCGGACCGATTTCGGGCGATAAAATCATTCATGATATTTCACGAGAGTCCCGTCTTGCATTCGGTTCTCTGGTAAAGGCCTTTCCATTTACCATTACAGGACTTGGCGGTTTTTCTGAAGCAGTTATTACCCGGGGTGGTGTATCCGTAAAAGATATCCAACCCGGAAGCATGGAATCAAAACTTATAAAAAATCTGTATTTTATTGGAGAAGTACTCGACCTTGATGCTGTGACCGGTGGATACAATCTTCAGATTGCATGGTCAACCGCATATCTCGCAGCAACAGATGTATGTCGGAATAAAGAGGAGGATATATAATGATCTACAATATTGCAATTGATGGACCGGCGGGTGCCGGTAAAAGCACGATCGCAAGACGTGTAGCCAAAGAATTATCATTTATTTATGTCGATACAGGAGCAATGTATCGTGCCATGGCACTTTACCTTCTCCATAAAAATGTAGACCGAACCAACACAGAACAGATCGGCGAAGTTTGCCAGAATGCTGAAATCTCTATTGAATATCAGAACGGTGAACAGATTGTCCTTTTGAATGGAGAAAATGTAAATGCCTATCTTCGCACAGAAGAAGTTGGAAATATGGCGTCTGTAAGTTCTGCCGTGCCGCGTGTCCGCGAAAAACTGCTCAGTCTTCAGCGCAAACTTGCAAAAGATATGAGTGTAGTTATGGATGGGCGTGATATTGGCACAACAATCCTTCCTGATGCCGATGTAAAAATCTACCTTACTGCAAGTTCTCTTACCCGCGCCAAAAGACGTTATCTGGAACTTCAGGAAAAAGGTACTGTCTGTGATCTGGATAATATCCAGAAGGATATTGAAGAGCGTGACCAGCGTGATATGAATCGTGAAATTTCCCCTCTTCGACAGGCCGAAGATGCAGTATTTGTGGATTCTTCTGATCTTACGATAGAACAGGTCGTTGACCGTATTCTTGAAATCTTCAGAGCCAGAACAGAAGAAGGAGCTTCTCATGAAAGTTAAAGTTGCCGAAACCGCCGGATTCTGCTTTGGTGTAAAACGTGCAGTAGATAAAGTTTATCAGTTGATTGAAGAAGGCACTCATCCTATTTATACATTGGGGCCGATCATCCATAACGAAGAAGTGGTTACTGATCTTGCTGCCAAAGGAGTACAGGTAATTGAAGAAAAAGACCTGGCATCTCTTACAGAAGGAACTGTTGTCATTCGTTCCCACGGTGTTGGTAAGGCAATCTATCAGGAATTAAAAGAGAATCATCTGAACTATGTAGATGTCACCTGTCCTTTCGTGCTGAAAATACACCGCATTGTAGAAAAACAGAGTCATGCAGGAAAACACGTTGTTATTTTTGGCGATCCTGATCATCCTGAAGTCAAAGGAATCTGCGGCTGGTGTCAGGGTTCTTACACTGTTTTGAAGGGCAGAAAAGATACTGAGCAGTTTACACCCCCAAATGGAAAAGATATATGCGTTGTATCACAGACGACATTTAATTACAACAAATTTAAAGAATTAGTTGAAATTCTCTGCAAAAAGAGGTATGATAATAGTGTTTTAAATATGGGCGATATTTTAAACACTATTTGTAATGCTACTGAAGAACGGCAGAAAGAAGCGCAAAACATAGCCGGAGAGGTAGACACTATGCTTGTCATTGGCGGCAGACATAGTTCCAATACTCAAAAGCTGTTTGAAATATGCAAAGAGGAATGTGGAAATACTTACTATATACAAACACCTGTAGACTTGGATTCTGAAATGTTCCATCACAGTAGTTATGTAGGTATCACAGCAGGGGCATCCACCCCAAAGAAAATTATTGAGGAGGTTCAAGAACATGTCAGAATTGAGTTTTGAACAGATGCTGGAGGATTCCGTAAAAACAATCAGAAATGGAGAGATCGTACAGGGTACAGTCATTGATGTAAAAGATGATGAGATCATCCTGAATATCGGTTATAAAGCAGACGGTATTATCACCAAGAGTGAATATTCCAATGATGCTTCACTTGTACTCACAGATGCAGTTCATGTTGGCGACAGCATGGAAGCAAAAGTGCTGAAAGTCAATGACGGTGAAGGACAGGTTATCCTGACTTACAAGAGACTTGCTGCAGAAAAAGGCAACAAACGTCTGGAGGCTGCTTTCGAATCTCAGGAAGTGCTGAAAGCTCCTGTAACACAGGTACTTGACGGTGGTCTTTGTGTAAATGTAGAAGAGGCTAGAGTATTTATTCCTGCAAGCCTTGTTTCCGACACATACGAAAAAGATCTTTCAAAATATGCAGATAAAGAAATCGAATTCGTTATCACTGAATTCAATCCAAGAAGAAGACGTATCATTGGTAACCGTAAACAGCTTCTTCTTGCTGAAAAAGCAGAGAAACAGAAAGAACTTATGGAGAAAATCCATGTTGGCGATACTGTAACAGGTACCGTTAAAAATGTTACAGATTTTGGTGCTTTCATCGATCTTGGTGGAGCGGATGGACTTCTTCATATCTCCGAGATGTCTTGGGGCAGAGTTGAAAACCCGAAAAAGGTCTTCAATGTAGGTGATGAAGTTAAAGTTCTGATCAAAGAAATCAATGGAGATAAGATTGCTCTTTCCATGAAATTCCCAGAAGAGAATCCATGGCTTTCTGCAGCAGAAGATTTTGCTGTAGGTAACGTAGTAACTGGTAAAGTTGCACGTATGACAGACTTTGGTGCTTTTGTTGAACTTGCACCTGGAATTGATGCACTTCTTCATGTATCCCAGATTTCCAGAGAGCACGTTGCTAAACCATCTGATGTACTTTCTATCGGACAGGAAATTCAGGCTAAAGTTGTTGATTTCAACGGAGATGACAAGAAGATCAGCCTTAGCATGAAAGCTCTGGAAGCTCCGGCAGCTGAAGAAGCTACAGAAGAATAATTTCAGAATATTAAAAGACCTGGCATTAAACTGTCAGGTCTTTTTTTGCTCTAATATGTTTTAAACCTATCTATCTCTCAGATATCATGTTCTATTTATTCAGATTATCCAGAAAAAACGGAAGTGTATGTGTCAGATATTGCATCTGTTTCTTTTCATTATTCAAAAAATCCTCATCACAATTAAACCAGGTATAGCAAGTTTGAGGAGTTGTCGCGATTTTAAGGCTTTTATCCATATATCTGGTAATGGACTTTGGCATTGCAGTGTCTTCTCCCGGAATAAACTCATAATCTTTATAATTTCTGTAATATTGACGGAGTTTACCTTCTTTAAGGTGTACCAGCATTCTTGCTTCGTATCCATTTACACTCAGATAAAAATCTGAATTTCCACAAGATACATTCACCGGAGCAGCAGCAGAAAGTTCTATGACAATCTTTAATTCCTGCTCTAAAATCACGCATTGTTTCGGATGATATTCTCCATCATAAAGTTTTTTGTATGCAAGTAATGAAAAAATTGTCCCAAGTCCCAACAAATCTTCTTCATTATGTCCCATCACGATATTTGCTGCTTCCGGATCTTTTTTCTTCATAAAAGTTTTATATAATCGAATACATTGTCCACCGTCGCAGTACTTTCTGTTATGTATTCCGACAAAATTTTCCAAATCCGGCTGTTTCATTTTGCTCAGTTTAAACAAACTCTGACATGGTTTTAACAACTGATATAGATCAAGGGATAAAATTTCTTTAAATGGAGTATCCATTTTGTGTTTTCGATAACGTTCTTCCAGAAAAGGCTGGTCAAATCGATTTCCATTATACTGAATCGTACAATCAGCATTTGTCAAAAAACTTGCAAATTCCTGTAAAACAAGAGCCTCCTCGTTTTCATCTTCCCCCATCCACTGATAAAGCATCCATTGATTTTCTTCGAATCTGACTGCACCGATCAGATACACAAATGCAGTATATCTTGACAATCCAGTTGTCTCAATATCGTAAAAAATCGGATTATATTCTGACAATTCGCTTTTTGCATTCGACAAATATTTAACGGTTTCAAGTGCCGGAAACCCTTGTAAAATAGGTATTTTTTTAACAATCATCATCATTTCTTCCTTTCATGATTGTATTTAATTATACACAATATTTTGAAAATTTGGTAGTGAATTTTTTGCTAAAAAGAGGTATAGTATAAGCAGAGTTACTGTTAATATAAACAAAGCAGGCAGTAACCGGACGGTCGCATGCGTAAATAAAAAACACTGTTTTTATGGTACGCATCATGAAAAAGAAAAAGAATATAAGCAGGACTGATGCTTATAAAATAAGGAGGAATAATATATGGGAAAACTGACCTTTAGGGGCGGAATCCATCCTTACGAAGGTAAGGAACTATCCAAAGACCATCCGATTGAGAAGTATCTCCCAAAAGGAGATCTGGTTTATCCACTCTCTCAGCACATCGGAGCACCATCTGTTCCCTGCGTAAAAAAAGGTGACACAGTTCTTGCAGGACAGAAGATTGCCGATGCAGGCGGATTTGTTTCTGTACCGCTTCATGCATCTGTTTCCGGTACCGTTAAGGGTATCGAAAAAAGGCTGAACGCTACCGGTTCTATGGTTGACTGTATTGTTATCGAAAATGACCAGCAGTACCAGGAAACCGAATTTCAGGAAGCCCGCCTGGAAGACCTTACAAAAGAAGAAATCCTGAACCGTATCAAAGAGGGCGGGGTAGTAGGTATGGGTGGAGCCGGATTCCCAACCCATGTAAAACTTGCACCAAAGGACCCTTCCAAGATTGAATATATTCTTGTAAACGGTGCTGAATGCGAGCCGTATATCACAAGCGACTATCGCCGTATGATCGAAGAACCTGAAAAAGTCGTAAAAGGTCTTCAGGTCATTCTGACTCTTTTTGATTCTGCAAAAGGATACATCTGTATTGAGGACAACAAACCAGACTGTATCGCCAAAATGAAAGAACTGGTCAAAGATATCGATCGTATCGAAGTAAAAGAAATGATGACCAAATATCCACAGGGTGGTGAGCGTACTCTGATCTATGCTGCAACCGGACGTGAGATCAATTCTACAATGCTTCCTGCTGATGTAGGATGTGTCGTTGACAATGTAGAGACTGTAATTTCCGTATACAAAGCAGTTATTCTCGGCAGACCGGTCAACAGTCGTGTAGTTACCGTTACCGGTGATGGCATCAAAGAACCAAAGAACCTTCTTGTTCTTGCAGGTACTGACATGTCTGAACTGGTAGATGCCGCTGGTGGACTGAAAGCCAAGATTGCAAAAGCAATTTCCGGTGGTCCTATGATGGGATTTGCATTATATGATCTTCACGTACCGTGCACAAAAACAACTTCTGCATTCCTGTTCCTTGAACATGATGCCGTATCTGAAGCCCAGGAAATACAGACCGCCTGCATCAACTGCGGACGCTGTGTGAGCGTCTGTCCAGGCCACGTTCTTCCTGCACGTCTTGCCAAACTGGCAGAACGTGGTGATATGGCAGGCTTTGAAGCATTAGACGGTATGGAATGCTGCGAATGCGGATGCTGCAGTTATATCTGTCCTGCAAAGAGACCGCTTACACAGAGTATCAAGTCCATGCGTAAAATGGTTCTTGCCAGCCGCAGGAAGAAATAAGGGGAGGAAAAGAAATGGAAGAAATGTATAATGTATCATCTAATCCCCATGTCAGGGACAAAATGACAACCAGCCGGATCATGCAGCTCGTTGTGATCGCGTTGCTTCCTGCTACCTTATTCGGTATCTGGAATTTCGGCTTTCATGCACTCCTTGTAGTGCTCGTAACAGTGATTTCCAGTGTGTTTTTTGAATGGCTGTATGACAGACTCATGCACAAAAAAAATACAATTACTGATTTCAGTGCAGTGGTAACAGGCCTTTTGCTCGCGCTGAATATGCCTCCGCAGATTCCACTGTGGATGCCAGTTCTGGGCAGTGCATTCGCTATCATTGTCGTAAAACAACTTTTTGGCGGACTCGGTCAGAACTTTATGAACCCGGCACTTGCCGGAAGATGTTTCCTTATGATTTCTTTTGCTGCGAAAATGACAGATTTTTCCGTATCTGACAGCTATCGTGGAGTTCTGGATACCGTAACAGGCGCAACCCCTCTGGCAGCATTGAAAAAACAGGGATTTGTAGCAGCATCTTCAATTCCGGTAAAAGATCTCTTTATCGGCAATATTCAGGGAACCATTGGTGAAACTTCCGCACTTGCAATCCTGATTGGTGCAGTAATTCTTCTTGCATTCAAGGTTATTGACCTTAAAGTACCACTTACATATATCGGAAGCTTTACAGTATTTGTAATTTTTTATATGCTTGGTTCAGGAATGGGATTTGATGGCAATTATCTGCTCAGTCATCTGTTTGGCGGTGGTCTGATGCTGGGTGCATGGTTTATGGCAACAGATTACGTTACCACACCAATCACTCCTAAAGGGCAGCTTATTTATGGATGTTGTCTCGGTATTCTGACTGCAATTTTCCGTCTCTTCGGTGGATCAGCAGAAGGTGTTTCCTACGCAATCATTTTCTGCAACCTTCTGGTTCCGATCATTGAAAAAGTAACTAAACCGGTTGCCTTTGGAAAAGGAGGTAAAAAAGCATGAATACAATCTTAAAAAACACCATTTCCATCACAGTGATCACTCTGGTTGCAGGTCTTGCGCTTGGCGTAGTTCAGGATATCACAGCTGGTCCGATTGCCACACAGGCCGAAAAATCCAAAGAAGAAGCATATAAAGCTGTTTTTGAAGATGCTTCCAGTTTCAGTGAGTATTCACTCGATGACACCAATCAGGCCGAAGATCTTGTTGCTTACCTTAATGATAATGGTTTCACAGCACAGACAATTGATGAAATTATGGTAGCAGAAGATGCTTCCGGTGAAACGCTTGGATATGCTTTCACAGTCACTGATTCCGAAGGTTACGGTGGAGACATCCAGTTTGCAATGGGTGTTCAAAATGACGGAACCCTGAATGGTATCTCCATTTTATCTATCAGTGAAACTGCCGGCCTTGGTATGAAAGCAACTACTGACAGCTTCAAAGATCAGTTTAAAAACAAAAACGTAGAAAAATTTACATACACAAAAACAGGTTCCACATCTGATGACCAAATTGATGCCATCAGCGGTGCAACCATTACAACAAATGCCATGACAAACGGTGTCAATGCCGGACTTTGTGCATTTCGGTATGTGGAAGGAGGGGCAGAGTCATGAAAGCAAACACACCTGCTGAACGTCTTGTAAACGGTATTATTAAAGAAAATCCGACTTTCGTGCTGGTGCTGGGTATGTGTCCTACACTGGCTGTTACAACATCTGCTATTAATGGTATTGGAATGGGGCTGACAACTACAGTTGTCCTTGCAATGTCCAACCTGATGATTTCTCTTCTGAGAAAATTCATCCCGGACGGCGTACGTATGCCTGCATTTATCGTAGTCGTAGCATCCTTCGTTACCATCGTACAGATGCTTTTACAAGGATTTATACCAAGCCTGTATTCCGCACTTGGTATTTACATTCCTCTGATCGTAGTAAACTGTATCATCCTTGGTCGTGCAGAAGCATATGCTTCCAAAAATCCACCAATCCCGTCTCTCTTTGATGGTATCGGAATGGGCCTTGGTTTTACTTTAAGTATCACCTGTATCGGTGCAGTCCGTGAACTGCTTGGCGCAGGTCAGCTCTTCGGACAGCAGATTCTTCCACTTGCTGCTGACGGCAAGATGGGCTACGAACCGATCACAATCTTTATCCTTGCTCCTGGTGCATTCTTTGTCCTTGCAATGCTTGCAGCACTTCAGAATAAGTTCAAAATCGGTGCTGCCAAACGCGGAATAGACCCGAGTGAAGGATGCAATTGCTGCTCAGGCTGTGATTCCTGCAGCAATACTATGTGTAAAGGAGGCAAACAGGCATGAAAGAATTATTAATTATCCTTGTCAGCTCTGCCATTGTCCATAACGTAGTACTGAGCCAGTTCCTTGGTCTCTGCCCTTTCTTTGGTGTTTCCAAAAAGACGGAGACAGCAGTCGGTATGGGCGGTGCTCTTGTATTCGTTATTACATTATCATCCTTTGTTACAGGACTGATCTACAAATTTATCCTTGTTCCTTCAGGCATGGAATATTTACAGACAATCGTATTTATCCTGATCATTGCAGCACTGGTTCAGTTTGTAGAAATGTTTCTTAAAAAATGTGTTCCTTCCCTGTATCAGGCACTTGGTGTATACCTTCCTCTGATCACAACAAACTGTGCAGTTCTTGGTGTTGCACTCACAAATGTGCAGGATGAATACAATATTCTTCAGGGTACGATCAACGGATTTGCCACAGCAGTAGGTTTCACGATTTCTATTACACTGATGGCTGGTATCCGTGAAAAAATTCAGTACAATGATATTCCGGATGCTTTCAAAGGATTCCCTACTGTACTTCTTACAGCAGGTCTGATGGCAATTGCATTCTTCGGATTTTCAGGATTAATTTAAGGAGGCGACATTATGAATATTGGAGCAATTATTACAGCAACCGTAGTTGTTGCAGCTGTCGGTCTCTTTATTGGTATTTTCCTGAGTATTGCCGGCAAAAAATTTGCTGTCGAAACAGATGAACGTGAAGTTGCAGTCCGCGAAGCACTTCCTGGAAACAACTGTGGTGGTTGCGGTTATCCTGGATGTGATGGTCTTGCTGCTGCAATCGCAAAAGGCGAAGCACCGGTCAATGCCTGTCCGGTAGGCGGAGAAGCAGTAGGCAAAGTAATTGCCGGAATCATGGGACAGGAAGTAGTTGAATCTGCTCGTATGGCTGCCTTTGTAAAATGTACAGGAACCTGCGAAAAAACAAAAGACAATTATAACTATACTGGTGTAGAAGACTGTGAAATGATGGCATTCATTCCAGGCGGCGGATCCAAAGCATGCAATTATGGATGTATGGGATTTGGAAGCTGTGTAAAAGCTTGTCCGTTTGATGCAATTCATATTGTAAACGGAGTAGCAGTTGTTGACCGTGAAGCCTGTAAGGCCTGCGGTAAATGTATTGCAAAATGTCCGCATCATCTGATTGAACTTGCACCATATGATCAAAAAACATTTGTTGGCTGTAGCTCTCATGCAAAGGGAAAAGCCGTTACAACTGCATGTGAACTCGGATGTATCGGATGTAAGAAATGTGAAAAAACATGTCCGAACGGTGCAATCACTGTTACAGATTTCTGCGCTCACATTGATTACGAAAAATGTACAAACTGTGGTGCATGCAAAGAAGCATGTCCGCGACACGTTATTCTTTAAAAGAAATACTCATTCTTTCCATATGTTTAATTTTATCCCGGCTGAGAAATTTTCCAGCCGGGATTTTTATTTCACACTCGAATAGATGTTTGCTTTTTGCAGATTGATATGTTATCATTGTGAAAGTAAGTTTTGATTACAGAAATCTGTTGCAACTATTTTCGCTGCAGCAAATAACAGCAGGAGATTATATATGATTTCATTTATTCGAGGTCTTGTGGCTGATACTACAGAAAACGCCGTCATCCTGGAAAATAACGGCATCGGTTATGAGATTTTTATGACAGGCAGTTCAATTGAGCAGGTATCCCGCATAGATGGAGAAGTCAAAATCCATACTTATTTTCAGGTACGAGAAGATGCCATGCAGTTATATGGTTTTCTTTCCAAAGATGATCTGGAAATGTTTCGCCTTCTTCTAAATGTAAACGGAATCGGGCCTAAGGCCGCGCTTGGAGTTCTTGCAGGACTGACTGCAGATGAATTGCGTTTTGCCGTTCTTTCTGACGATATCAAAACCATTTCCAAAGCACCAGGAATCGGTAAAAAAACTGCACAGAAACTTATTCTCGAATTAAAAGACAAACTGAAACTTGAAGATGCATTTGAGAAGAAACTTGCCCATGAACAGGAGGCTGCCTCTGTTTCTGGATTCTTGATCCACGACGGACGTCAGGAAGCAGCAGAAGCACTGATCGCACTTGGTTACAGCAGTACTGATGCCATGAAAGCCGTTCGTAAAGTCACTGATGTTTCACCAGACGACGTGGAGGCCCTGCTCAAAGCTGCATTAAAACAGTTATAAATTGGAGAAACGTATTTAAATGGAAAAAAGAATGATCACCACAGATGTTACAGAAGAGGATCTTCCCCTTGAGGGAAGTCTTCGTCCACAGACACTGGATGAATATATCGGTCAGGAAAAGACAAAAAAAACACTAAAAATATATATAGAAGCGGCCAAACAACGACATGACGCGCTGGATCATGTCCTGTTTTATGGGCCACCCGGTCTTGGTAAAACAACGTTATCCGGAATCATTGCCAATGAAATGGGGACACACATGAAAGTCACCTCCGGACCTGCGATTGAAAAACCCGGTGAAATGGCTGCAATCCTTAACAACTTACAGGAAGGAGACATTCTGTTTGTTGATGAAATCCATCGTCTGAACCGACAGGTAGAAGAAGTTCTCTATCCTGCCATGGAAGACTTCGCCATTGATATTATGATCGGAAAGGGTGCTTCTGCCAGATCGATCCGTCTTGATCTTCCGAAATTTACACTGGTTGGTGCTACCACAAGAGCTGGGCTTTTGTCTGCTCCGTTGCGCGACCGTTTCGGTGTTATGCACCACCTGGAATTCTATAATCATAAAGAACTACAGACAATTGTGCTGCGCTCTGCACAGATGTTGGGGGTCGAAATTGATGCAAAAGGTGCTGCGGAAATTGCCAAACGTTCCCGTGGAACACCTCGTCTTGCAAATCGCCTTCTCAAAAGAGTACGTGATTTTGCCCAGGTAAAATATGATGGCCGTATTACTTATGATGTAGCTTCTTTTGCACTTGATCTTCTGGAAGTTGACCAATATGGACTTGACAAAATTGACCGTCGTATCCTCCAGACTCTGATCGTCAATTTTCAGGGAGGACCAGTTGGACTGGAGACACTGGCTGCAGCAATCGGCGAAGATGCCGGCACACTGGAAGATGTTTATGAACCTTATCTTCTTCAGAATGGTTTTCTGAACCGGACTCCACGCGGCAGAACAGCATCTTCCCTTGCTTATGAGCACCTTGGTTTTGAAAAAAATTCGTAGTTCTGAAAAGATTTCGTAAAAATTCCTATACATTTCTACAAATTTCGATTATAATAAATGAAAGAAACTACAATTTACGGGAGGCTTGTTATGGCAGTCAAAAATACGGCACAAGTAGTAATCGGAGGAAAAATCATCACTCTGGGTGGTTACGAATCTGAAGAATATTTTCAGAAAGTGGCGTCTTATATAAATAATAAAATAGCTGAATTGAGCGAAATGCCGGGATATACCCGTCAGCCTGTAGAAACCAAGCATACGCTCTTAAGTTTAAATGTTACAGATGATTATTTTAAGGCAAAAAAACAGGCAGAGATTTTCGAACAGGATCTTCAGCAGAAAGATCAGGAAATGTATGAGCTGAAACATGAACTGATCGCTCTTCGTATGAAAATCGAAGAAACGGAAAAAAATGCCCAGGAAGCTCAGCAGCAGAAAGAGCTTCTTGAAGGCAAAGTTAAGGAACTTAACGATGAGATAGACAAATTACTCAAATAAAAAAAGCAGGAAGGGGATTGCTTCGGTAGTCCTCTTTATTTGTTTCATACTCATAATTCAGAAAAGGAATGAATACACTTGAAAGTAGATCATAATGTAGAACTTCTGGCTCCCGCCGGATCTTATGAAGCTTTTGAAGCTGCTCTGGGAGCAGGAGCAGATGCTGTTTATGTCGGCGGTCCCGAATTCGGTGCCCGGGCATATGCACACAATTTCACACAGGATGAACTTTTACAGGCAATTGATACCGTTCATATTCATGGCAAAAAATTATATCTGACAGTAAATACACTTCTGAAAAACCGTGAATTGCAGGACAGACTATATGATGCGCTGCGACCACTGTACGAAAACGGTCTTGATGCTGTTATCATACAGGATCTCGGTGTATTCCAGTTTATACGCCAGAATTTTCCGGGACTGCATCTTCATGCAAGTACACAGATGACAGTAACCGGCCCCGAAGGAATGAAATTTCTTGAGGAACAGGGCGCATCACGTGTAGTTGCTGCCAGAGAACTTTCTCTTCAGGAGCTGTCAGCCATGCATCAGGCAAGTCCGATCGAAATAGAGGCCTTTATCCATGGTGCCCTCTGTTACAGTTTTTCTGGTCAATGTCTCATGAGCAGCATACTCGGCGGCAGAAGCGGCAATCGTGGAAGATGTGCACAGCCTTGTCGCCTTCCCTATCAGGTTCGGCAGGAGAATGGCAGTTATTCATTCAGACAACAGGATTTCTGTCCACTCAGTCTGAAAGACATGTGCAGTGTGGACATTCTCCCCGACATTCTGGAGGCCGGCGTTACCTCTTTGAAAATTGAAGGACGAATGAAACAGCCTGGATATACTGCTGCTGTTACCGGAATGTATCGTAAATATCTGGACATCCTTCTTAGCAGTGACATGACTTATCAGGTTAATGACCGCGACCGGCAGTATCTTCTGGATATATTTAGCCGTGGAGGTTCCTGTCAGGGTTATTATAAACAGCATAATGGTCCATCTATGATGGCCTTTACAAACGAGAAAAAGACAAACGGAATTCCGGAAAATCTTCCTCGAAAAAAAGAACCCATTTCCGGTACGCTGGTTCTTTATCCGGAATGTCCGGCTTTTCTGGAACTTTCATGCCATGATATACATGTAACTTCCTCAACCGGTGAAGTACAGTTTGCCAGAGAACATCCTATGTCTGAAGATCGCATTCGTAAACAGATGGATAAACTTGGAAATACGGAATTTGAATGGGATGAACTTGATATACAGATGGGAGAGCAGATTTTTCTTCCGGTCAAAACATTAAATGAACTCCGCCGCGAAGCGATTGCCCTGTTGGAACAGGAACTATGTGCACCCTACAGACGTTCTGCCACTGATACTCCTGTTATGGCCACAGCGGACAAACCGGCAGATACAAATTCCAGCCTTTCAATCCTTGTATCCTGCGAAACTGTAGATCAGGCATTACTTTTATATAAAAATCCTGAGATTTCCGGTATGTATCTTTATTACGATGCAATGAGCCTCTGCATGTCAAAGGGATTACAATATCAGAAGGACTTGTATCTGACACTCCCATATATCACCCGTGGTTCAGCACCAGAAGGCTTCTTCGAAACCTGCAGCCAATGGCTTGAGAATGGAATGAAGGGATTTCTTGTACGAAATCTTGAAAGTTATGGAATGCTTCGACATCTTGGATGGCAAAAATACTGTGTTCTTGATACTTCCATCTATACCTGGAATAACGAATCTGTCTCTTTCTGGAAGAAAGAAGGCATACTTCGAAATACAGTTCCCTATGAATTAAATGAAAAAGAAATCGCACACCGAAACAATTCCAACAGTGAGATGATCATATACGGAAACATTCCGTTAATGCTTTCTGCGCAGTGTGTAAGAAAAAACACGCTGAAATGTGACTGCAACGAAAGAAAAATGATTTTGAAGGACCGTTATGAAAAAGAGTTTTCCTGTTGTTGTGTATGTCACCCATGGAAAACAGGAACTACAGAAAAAGAAGAATACTGTTATAATATTCTTTATAACAGTATTTCCTTCGGACTTCTGAAAGAATCTCAGAAAGTCCGAAATCTTGGTGTCAACTGTCTGCGACTGAATTTTACGACCGAATCACCGGAACAATCTGCCGACATACTGCAGGAATTTTTAAATGTATATCTGCACGGCAAAACACCCGGTAATCAGGAGTACACCAAAGGACATTTTAAAAGAGGAGCCGAGTAAAGGCATATGATTAATGTAATTGTAGAATTATCCAAATACATCATCCTGACACTGATGATCGTATATACCTTTCACTGTTTTTATACTGTACGGCAGTCTGATGAAGAGGATCGCAACGAATTGCTCCGGCAACAGCTTTTGCTGATTTTTTTCATTGATTTCACTGCATTTCTTGTTCTCTATCTTAAAACATTCAATTTTAAGATAGTTGAATTTTATGCAGAAATGCTTCTGTTTTTTGCTGCCATTCAGATTTTATACCGAATGCTATACAAAAAAGCATCTATTTTGCTTCTGAACAATATGTGTATGCTGTTGAGTGTTGGCTTTATTATGCTCTGCCGCCTGGATATATCTTCAGCACAGAAACAACTTCTGATCGCAGCCGGCGTCAGTGCTATTGCTCTGGTCATTCCTGTCATGATCCGGAAGATGCGTTTTCTTCGCAGACTTACATGGGTATATGCCGGAATCGGTATTATTCTTCTTGCTGCAGTCTTTGCTCTTGCAAGAACGAGTTATGGAGCTAAACTTTCACTGCTGGGTGTACAGCCATCCGAAGCGATCAAGATTACTTTTGTGTTCTTTATGGCATCTTTTCTATCCAGAGATACCAGTTTCAAGGCAATCGTTCAGGTTACAGTCGTTGCAGCACTTCACGTGGGTATTCTGGTTCTCTCAAAGGACCTTGGAAGTGCAGTGATCTTCTTTGTCGCATATCTCGTTATGGTATATGTTGCAACACGAAATGTTGGTTATCTTGCACTTGGAATCGGCGGTGGTTCAGCTGCAGCAGTTGTTGCATATCATCTGTTCGGTCATGTCCGCCAGCGAGTCAGCGCATGGAAAGATCCTATGGCAGTCTATCAGAATGAGGGATATCAGATTGTGCAGTCACTCTTTGCCATTGGTACCGGGGGCTGGTTCGGCATGGGATTATACCAGGGTTCTCCAGAATCTATCCCTGTTGTCAAGAACGATTTTATCTTCAGTGCAATCTGTGAGGAATTAGGTGGTATTTTTGCCATTTGTCTGATTCTCGTGTGCATGAGCTTTTTCCTTATGATCGTTAATATTGCTTTACGCATCATTAATCCATTCTACAAACTGATTGCACTGGGACTTGGAGTAGAATATGCCTTCCAGGTATTTCTTACGATCGGTGGTGCTACCAAATTCATCCCTATGACAGGTGTGACACTTCCCCTTGTAAGTTATGGTGGAAGTTCTCTTTTATGTACAATTTTAATGCTTGCAATTATCCAGGGACTTTATATTCTAAGAGAAGACGAGGACGAGGAATTTGAAAAACGAAAACAGGAAGCAATACAGAGACTCCGGGCAGGAGAAACAATTAACAGAACGCGCCAGATCTAAAAAAAGGCGTCGTCGAAACAAAGGTTATACCGGAGTTTCATTCTTTTTTATCATTATATTTATGGGACTGATCGGTTATCTCATCTATTTTAATACCATAAAAAGCGATGATTTTATCAACAGTCCCTATAATACACGTCAGGATACTTTTGCCGATCGCGTTGTCCGTGGAAAAATCATGTCTTCTGATGGAGAAGTACTTGCTCAGACAAATGTATCCGAAGATGGAACCGAAGAGCGTTCCTATCCATATAATAATGTTTTTGCACATGTCGTAGGTTACGATTCAAACGGAAAAAGCGGACTTGAATCCGAAGCTAACTTTCAGCTTTTGTCTTCTCATGAATTCTTTTTAAATCAGATCCGTAACGAATTTATGGGAACCAAAAACACAGGGGATACCGTTGTCTCTACTTTGAATGCCGACCTGCAGACCACTGCATATAATTCTCTTGGTGACAGAAGAGGAGCGGTTGTTGCTCTGGAACCATCCACAGGAAAAATCCTGGCCCTGGTCAGTAAACCAGATTTTGATCCAAATACAATTTCCGAAAACTGGGATACACTTGTCAATGATGAAACAAACAGCAGTCTTTTGAACCGTGCAACTATGGGGCAGTATCCTCCGGGATCTACTTTTAAAGTTGTCACAGCTCTGGATTATTTTCGTACCAGAGGAAGTTTCAATGGTTTTTCATTTGACTGCCAGGGTAGTATCACAAAAGAAAATCATACTATTCAGTGCTATAATGGCGAAGTACATGGTACAGAAGATTTTTATACTGCATTCGCAAACTCCTGTAACTGTGCTTTTGCAGAAATTGGAACTGAACTTGGGGGAGCCTCTCTGCTCAAAACAAGCGAAGATCTTCTTTTTAACAAAAAACTTCCACTGACTTCTTATCGCAAAAGTTCTTTTACTCTGAATGGAAGTTCTGGAATTCCACTGATCATGCAGACTGCAATCGGGCAGGGAAACACCCTTGTATCCCCTATGCATATGGCACTGATCACAAGTGCCATTGCCAACGATGGTCTACTGATGAAGCCTTATCTGATAGACAAAGTCACAAATGCCGGTGGTGATACGATCCGTACAACAGAACCCACTGATTATAAACGATTAATGACCAGCAATGAAGCAGCACTGCTTGGAAAACTAATGGAGGGTGTTGTTCAGAACGGAACCGCATCTGCTCTGAATGGACGTGGATACACAGTTGCCGGAAAAACAGGCTCTGCCGAATATGACGAAAATGGATCCAGTCATTCCTGGTTTATTGGTTATTCCAATGTAGACAAGCCAGACCTTGTTGTTGCGATCATCGTAGAAGGCGGCGGCACAGGAAGTGAAGCAGCTGTTCCAATTGCTGCTGATCTGTTTGATGCATATTACTTTGATTAAATGTTACTGTTCACTCCGTTCACGGCAACTTGGGCAAACAGTAAGTTATAGTTGCCAGTTAATTAAAAAAGAGTTATACTATAACCAGTTCGAGATATAAAACTCACACGCAGTACAGGAGGAAATTGCAAAATGATAGAAGCAACGAGCTGTGGCGGTGTGGTAATTTATCGTGGTAAAATACTGGCACTGTACAAGTCTTATAAGAATCGTTATGAGGGCTGGGTGCTGCCGAAAGGAACCGTGGAGCAGGGCGAAACACATATCCAGACTGCTTTACGAGAGGTGCGTGAAGAAGCAGGAGTCAAAGCTTCCGTAGTGAAATATATTGGCAAAAGTCATTATAATTTTACAGTACCCGAAGATATCGTTACAAAAGAAGTACACTGGTATCTGATGACGGCTGATAATTATCATAGCAGACCTCAGAGAGAAGAATTTTTCGTAGATTCCGGTTATTACAAATTTCATGAAATCTATCATCTTCTCCGTTTCTCTAATGAGAAACAGATTGTAGAAAAAGCATATCAGGAATATCTGGAAATGCGGAGTCAAGGACTCTGGGGAAAACAGCACAGAGTATAAGCTCTGCAGAAAATGTATCCATAACAGGGCTGCGTATCCTACGCAGTCCTGTTTAAATTCTAAAAAAAAGGGAAATATAATATAAAGATATTCCCCTAAAGGAGCAGTGAAACAGATGCTGAAATGGCACAAGAATTACTATAGAGGAGCGAGTATAAAAAATATCAGCAAAATTCGGTTGAAACTCATTCAAGGGAAACCTGTACCTGGCATCTATCTGATCACATTATCAGAAAATCCTCATAACCAACTGGAAATCCTGCCGGCTCTAACACTTGTTCAGGAAACAGCAGCACGTATCTGTCCTGAGATCGTAGGTATTGCCAAAGGCAAAGAAGAGGCTCTGGAACTTATTACAGATATGGTTCAGACTATCTATGAAGAAACCGGAGAACTTAATATAAAAGAATATTGGAAGAACAGGTGAACGCATGCTACATATTCTATGGATATTACTCAAGTTTATATTGATCCTTCTGGGAATCCTTTTAGGTCTCATACTAGTGGCAGTGCTACTCATTCTGTTCTGTCCGGTCCGTTACAGGGCTTCCGGCACTAAGGAAACAGATTCTTTCCGGGATATTTCTGCACGGGCACGTGTCAGCTGGCTTTTTGGCGTTGTTTCTTTCCAGTTGCAATATCAAAACGGTACATCAGCTTTTGATTTTCGTTTATTCGGAATCCCAATCATGAAACTGATCCAGAAATTTCGAAACAGAAGCCATCCTGCCGAAAAAAAGCCTCAGAACGGTCATGCAGATTCTTTGCCAGCTAATACAGAAAAAAGTACAAATTCAACAGATTTCAAAGATGTCTCAACAGCAGATTCCTGTCGTTCCACAAATGAGGCTTCTGATCTCACTGAAGAAACCGTAGCTTCTGAAAGAGATACAGATCTTGAATATGCACGAACAAAGATTGGACATCTCTTTTATAGACTCGGCATATTTTTTCGGAATCTTTGGAACAGACTTAGCAGATTATGGCAGAAAATTTGCCGTATTCCTTCCTCTGTAGAAAATTTTACTTTAACAATCCAGAATATCTGTGCTAAAATAGAATCATATCAGAAATTTCTGGAACATCCCAGAACAAAAGCTGCGTTTTCTCTCATAAAGGACAGGTTTCTCCGGTTGCTTCGGCATGTATTTCCAACCAGAATACAGGGCACACTTACTTTTGGAAGTTCAGATCCATCTGTTACAGGAGCCGTACTTGCAATTCTGGGAATGACGATACCTCTTCACAAAAATTGCATTGCTGTAACACCTTTATTTGAAGACCGGAATGTTATACTGGGAAATATTCAGATAAAAGGCAGAATATACGGAGTCGTTTTATTAAAAACTGCTCTGGAATTATATTTTAACAAAAATATCAAGTACATCATCAGACGATGGAAGCATAAATAAGGAGGACTGATTATGTCAGGCGAAAACAATTTCAAAGACACTGTAAACTCTCTTTTCAAAGGGCTGGATGCCTTCATTTCCGCCAAAACAGTTGTAGGAGAAGCAATCCATGTAGGAGATACGATCATTCTTCCTCTAGTAGATGTATCCTTTGGTGTTGGTGCTGGTGCATTTGAAGGTGACAAAAAAAGTAACGGCGGTGGCGGTATGACCGGAAAACTCACCCCTAGCGCTGTCCTTGTTATTCAGAACGGAACTACCAAACTGGTAAATATCAAAAATCAGGATGGACTTACAAAGGTTCTTGATATGGTTCCGGATTTTGTAGATCGTTTTTCATCCGGTTTTGGGAAAAACACTTCTTCAGATGATGGAAACGATGAATAAAAATAGAAAAAGAACACTCACAAAAAGACTTTCGTGATTCTCCCGAAAGTCTTTTTTGCATATAATAATATAACCTCAAAAGACGGAGGTCGGATGTGGGAAGACTTTTGGGATTAATGTTGTTCTGCATTGGCATCGGAATGGTGATCGGCATGCTCGTTACAGAAAATGTGATCATTATTATCTCAGCCGGCCTTTGCCTGCTATGTGGATATCACATGTTCTGCAGATGATATTATTGACAACAAGCAGCAGAAGTGATTATAACACGAACAAAGGCACGGGATACATCCCGTGCCTCTTCTTATTCGTTCATTTTAATGAAATGATTATGCTCTTTCTACTTTTCCGGATCTCAGACAAGAAGTACATACATACATCTTCTGTGCACCGCCAGCAGCGGTTTTAACTCTAACGGATTTCACGTTAGATTTCCACATTTTATTAGATCTTCTATGTGAATGACTTACATTATTTCCGAAATAAGCACCTTTTTCACAAACTGCGCATTTAGCCATGATAGCACCTCCTTGACGCTTTTTTTCAACAGGTCTTATTTTAACAGATGAATTTGCCTTTTGCAAGTAAAAAAACAGAAATTCTAAAAATAATATTCCTTTTTCGTAAAAAAAAGGTTATAATACATGCATACTAAAAAATTGGAGGTACCTATATGAATGGACGTATAGATTCCGGATTAGGACAAATCGTCATTGATACAGACGTAATTGCTACCTATGCAGGAAGTGTTGCTGTAGAATGTTTCGGTATTGTTGGAATGGCAGCTGTCAGTATGAAGGACGGACTGGTAAAACTTCTTCGCAAAGACAGCCTGAAACACGGCATCAGCGTAACAATCACTGAAGACAACAGGATCCGCCTGAATTTTCATGTAATTGTTGCCTATGGAGTTAACATCAGTACAATTGCAGATAACCTTGTCAGCAATGTAAAATATAAAGTTGAAGATTTCACCGGTATGGAAATCGAAAAGATCAACATCTATGTGGAAGGCGTACGCGCCATCGATTAATAATCAGAGGAGGAACTTGTGGTGAACATAAAGACCATAGATGCCAAAGTACTTTCCAGAATGTTTCTGGCCGGCGCCAAAAACCTGGAAGCAAAAAAAGAATGGATCAATGAATTAAATGTATTTCCTGTTCCAGATGGAGATACAGGTACAAATATGACTATGACGATCATGTCTGCAGCTGCAGAAGTAAGTGCGCTGACAGAGCCGGATATGGAAACGCTGGCAAAAGCCATTTCTTCCGGTTCTCTTCGTGGTGCCCGTGGAAACTCTGGTGTAATTCTTTCCCAGTTACTTCGCGGATTCACCAGGGGAGTCAGAAAATCCAACGAACTGGATGCCATTACAATCGCTGCTGCCATGGAACGTGCAGTAGAAACAGCATACAAAGCTGTTATGAAACCAAAAGAAGGAACCATCCTTACTGTAGCAAAAGAAGCCGCTCTCAAAGCTGCAGAAATTGCTCCGGAAGCAGAAGAACTGGAACCTTTTTTCAAAGAAGTATTTGAACATGCAGAATATACTCTTTCCCGCACACCGGAAATGCTTCCGGTATTAAAAGAAGCTGGTGTCGTTGATTCAGGTGGACAGGGACTCCTTGAAGTACTGCGTGGTGCAATTGACGGCTTTCTCGGCAAAGAAGTTGATTACTCTGAATTCGAGAAACCTGCAGGTGCTGCAGTAACTAAGATTTCTCCACAGGCAGAAGCAGATATCAAATTCGGATATTGTACAGAATTCATCATTCTTCTGAATAAGCCAATGCCAATTGAAGAAGAGCATTCTTTCAAGGAATTTCTTACTTCTATCGGTGATTCTATCGTTCTTGTTGCAGATGATGAAATTGTCAAAGTCCATGTACACACAAACCATCCGGGACAGGCAATCGAACGTGCTTTAACATATGGTTCTCTTTCTCGTATGAAAATTGATAACATGCGTGAAGAGCATCAGGAAAAACTGATTAAAGATGCAGAAAAACTTGCCAAACAGCAGGCAGAGGAAGAAAAACAGCAGACTCCTCCAAAAGAAAGCGGTTTCATCGCTGTATCTGCCGGCGCCGGTCTTACCGATATTTTCAGAGAACTTGGAGTTGATTACCTGATTGAAGGCGGTCAGACAATGAACCCAAGTACAGAGGATATGTTAAATGCAATTGACAAAGTCAATGCAAAAACGATCTATATCCTTCCGAATAATAAAAATATCATTCTCGCAGCTAATCAGGCTCGCGATCTTACCGAAGATAAAGAGATCATCGTCATCCCTACCAAGACAATTCCACAGGGTGTGACCGCGCTGATCAGCTTTGTCCCAGAAAAAACAGCTGAAGAAAACACAGCTGAAATGATGGATGCCATTTCCCGCGTACACACTGGTCAGATCACCTATGCAGTGCGTGATACCCGTATAGAAGATAAGGAAATACACGAAGGTGACATTATGGGTATTGGTGACAAGGGTATTCTTGCAGTAGGCAGCGGCAAAGAAAATGTTGCTGTTGCAACCGTAAATGCCATGATGACTGATGATGCAGAAGTAATCAGTATTTATTATGGTTGTGATGCTTCTGAAGAAAAAGCTGAAGCTCTTGCTGCAGTATTGGAAGAAAAATATCCAGACTGTGAAGTAGAAGTAAATAACGGTGGTCAGCCGATTTACTACTATATTATATCTGTAGAATAAACCAATGGGTGACAGTTTACGAACATTAAAGGGTGTTGGAGATAAAACAGAAAAACTTTTTTTTAAACTTGGCATCTATGATACAGACGATCTCCTTCACTATTATCCAAGAAATTATGACACATTTGAAGCGCCGGTAGATATCGCAGATTTGGAAGAGGGGACGGTAAAAGCCGTCTCCGCTGCGGTATGTTCCGGCGTTTACGTTACTTCTGCAAAAGGCAGGCAGATCATTACTGCATCCATAAATGATTCCTCTGGCAAACTTTCAGTCATATGGTTCAATATGCCATATCTTCGAACTGTGTTGAAGCGAGGCAGTCAGTTTGTCTTCCGTGGACGAATCGTACGAAAGCAGTCCCACCTTGAAATGGAACACCCGGAGGTTTTTACTCCTGCCGCTTATGGAGAAATACTGCACAGTTTACAACCTGTGTACGGACTGACCGGTGGTCTGTCTAACAAAACTGTTACTAAAATGATTCACCAGCTCCTGAAAAATCTTCCAATGTACAGTGAATTTCTACCTGAAGAAATACGGGAATGTTATCAGCTTGCAGACATCAACTATGCTTTGCGCACCATCCATTTTCCAGGAAATATGGAGGAGCTTCTTTTATCACGAAAACGTCTTGTTTTTGATGAATTTCTGCTGTTCATTCTTTCTGTCCAAATGTTGAAAGAGAAAAGTGAGGAAACACCTAATTATTTTCCAATCAATAAAACATGGACTACCGAACAGATCATAGAAAATCTTCCATATTCTCTGACAGGTGCTCAGCTAAACACCTGGCATGAAATCGAACGTGATATGTCCGGACAGGCTTTAATGTCCCGCCTGGTTCAGGGAGATGTAGGAAGTGGTAAAACAATCATCGCTTTTCTTGCCATGATACTGGCCTGTGAAAATGGTTATCAGGCAGCACTCATGGCACCGACAGAAGTCCTTGCCAGACAACATTACGATGGCTTTCTCAGATTACAGGAGGAACAAGGACTGAATTTCCATGTTGTATTGCTGACAGGTTCCAATACTGCCAGAGAAAAAAAAGAAATTTACCAGCAGATTGCTTCAGGAGAGGCTCAGATCATTATTGGTACCCATGCACTGATTCAGGAAAAAGTTGAATATCATGATCTTGCTTTGGTTGTAACCGATGAACAGCATCGTTTCGGTGTCAAACAAAGAGAAGCTCTCACAACCCGCGGAAATCCACCAAACATTCTTGTTATGAGTGCCACACCAATTCCACGTACATTGGCGATCATCCTATACGGCGATCTGGATATTTCCATCATCGATGAATTACCAGCTAAAAGACTTCCTATCAAAAACTGTGTAGTCAATACTTCCTATCGTCCCAAAGCATATGCCTTTATCCAACGTCAGGTACGGGAAGGCAGACAGGCATATATCATTTGCCCAATGGTGGAAGAGAGCGAGGGACTGGATGCTGAAAATGTACTGGATTACACCAGAAAATTAAAAGAAATCTTTCCTTCGGATATCAATGTATCTTTCCTTCATGGAAAAATGAAACCAAAAGAAAAAAATGAGATCATGGAAAAGTTTTCCGCAAATGAAATTCAAGTTCTTGTATCCACTACGGTAGTTGAAGTTGGTGTCAACGTTCCGAACGCAACTGTCATGATGGTTGAAAATGCCGAACGCTTTGGTCTGGCTCAGCTTCATCAGCTTCGTGGGCGTGTTGGAAGAGGAGAATATCAGTCCTACTGTATTTTTATACAGGGTTCTGATGAAGAAACCACCTCAAAACGACTGGATATTCTAAATAAATCAAATGACGGTTTCTATATCGCAGGAGAAGATCTGAAGCTGCGTGGACCTGGTGATCTCTTTGGCATTCGCCAGAGCGGCGATATGGAATTCAGAATCGGAGATATCTACAACGATTCTGCAATCCTGAAATCGGCAAGTGAAGCTGCTGCTGAGATTTTGTCTCTTGATCCTGATCTTTCACTCGAACAGCATCGGGCACTTAAACATTATCTTTTGAAGCGCCAGGAAAACGCCTCCGACGGTCTGGGACTTTGATTCTGGCTCCATGAGCATAGCCAGAAAAGCCATTGCAAATTGTGAAAAAACGTAGTATCCTAGTACCGTATCAATTATATCTACCTTGTGAGGAGGCTATTATGGCTACAAGAACAACTACAAAAAAAGCAGAACTCAAGACATCTACTGCAAAACCGGCTACCGAAAAAGAGGCTCCTGCAAAAAAAACAGTAACAAAAAAAGTAACAGAAAAAGCTGCAACAGTTAAAAAGACCGCTGTCAGAAAAACATCTTCCAGAAAAACTGTTTCTTTAAATACAGAAGTATATGTACAGTGGCTTGGAAAAGAAGTCTATGAAAGAGACATCATAGAAAACATCAAAAAGGTCTGGACGGAAGAAATGGGCAAAAAAGAATCCGAACTTGTTGATCTGAAAATATATATCAAACCAGAAGATAATGGTGCACATTATGTGATCAACGGTGACATTACAGGATTTATCGAATTATAATCTTATTTTGCAAACATATAAAAACAGATGATCCGAAACGATCATCTGTTTTTTTCTTCAAATCAACCGTTTTGTATCATTTTCTGTACATTTTTTCAATTTCATGTTATTATAAGGAGAATCTGTCTGCTTTGGCACGACATTTGTTTTTGCAAAGCACCCAAAATAAATAGAGAGGAACAAAATGAATGTTATCTGTTATTGAAACAATCAACACTACAGTAAACAATTTTATCTGGGGTGTTCCGGCTATGATCTGTATTATCGGAGTCGGCCTTTATCTCAGCATCCGTACAGGATTTCTTCAGATCAGGAAATTCCCTTACGCTATGAAAACAACCGTTGGCCGCATGCTCCGAAAACGTGAGGCATCTGACGGAAGAATGACACCTTTTCAGGCTGTCTGTACTGCACTTGCAGCCACAGTCGGAACCGGAAATATTGCCGGAGTCGCAGGCGCCATTGCCATTGGAGGTCCTGGTGCTGTATTCTGGATGTGGATTTCTGCACTCCTTGGCATGTGTACCAAATTTTCCGAAGTAACTCTGGCCGTACACTTTCGTGAAACTAACGAAAACGGTGAACTTGTCGGTGGACCAATGTATTATATCAAAAATGGCCTGAAGAAACACTGGCACTGGCTTGCATACCTCTTTTCCGCTTTTGGTGTACTGACTGTATTTGGTACCGGAAATGCTACACAGGTTAATACGATCACAGCTGCTATTGATTCTGCACTTATAAATTACAATCTGATTTCCTCCGATAGCATCTCTACTGCCAATCTGATCATGGGAATTATCATTGCTTCACTTGTAGCACTTGTGCTCCTGGGTGGAATCAAAAGAATCGGTCAGGTAGCAGAAAAACTGGTTCCATTTATGGCTGTGTTTTATATCATTCTTGCTCTTGGCGTTGTTTTCCTTAATTTCAGCCGCATTCCATATGTATTTTCTTCTATTTTTAAAGGAGCGTTTACCCCGGCTTCTGTTACAGGCGGAGCAGTCGGAAGCTTCTTTATGAGCATGAAAAAAGGTGTATCCCGAGGTATCTTCTCTAATGAAGCAGGTCTTGGTACCGGTTCGATCGCACATGCTTGCGCAGATACACGTAAACCTGTCAAACAGGGATTTTTTGGGATCTTTGAAGTATTTACAGACACCATCGTCATCTGTACTCTTACCGCACTCGTAATCCTTTGCAGTGGAATTCCTGTTTCATATGGCGCAGCAGCAGGAGCAGAGCTTACTATTCTCGGATTTACTTCTACATACGGAAGCTGGGTTTCTGTCTTCACAGCTGTGGCAATGTGCTGTTTTGCATTTTCTACGATCATCGGATGGGGACTTTATGGTGCAAGATGCTGTGAATTCCTCTTCAGCAGTTCCAGGACAACCAAACCATTCATGGTCCTGTATTCTCTGGTAGCAATTCTTGGCGCAACTGTAGATCTTGGACTTTTATGGAATATTGCCGAAACCTTCAACGGTCTGATGGCTATTCCAAACCTTATTGCTGTATTCCTTCTGTCCGGTGTAGTTGTAAAACTTGTAAAAGAGTATTTTACAACAGGCGATGGAAAAGATGCCTGACCTTCTATATAAAAATTTATTTTAGTTTCTTCCATTTCGTGCAGAATGTTCCAGTGTATTTCTTGCTTCATTCCATATACTAGCACTGTAACATCCAAATTAAACGAAAACCAAGGAGGAAATTATCATGACAAAAAACAGTTCTTCTAACAGAGCAGTTGTACCTGAAGCCAAAGGAGCCCTGGATCGTTTTAAATTCGAAGTTGCAAATGAACTGGGCGTTCCGCTTACCGATGGCTACAACGGAAACCTGACATCCAAACAGAACGGAAGTGTCGGCGGATATATGGTCAAAAAAATGATTGAACAGCAGGAAAGACAGATGTCCGGCAATTCTCAGAATGAACAGTACTGATTCATTTCCAAGAACTGATCTGAGCGAAATCTGATCCGACTCTGAACAGACAGTGTTGTTTTATAACTGTATGCAGCTATGAAACAACACTGTTTCTTTTTGCGTACAATGGTTTACTTTTTCTAAAAAATAGGGTAAACTTGTATAAAATATTAATTTTCTATGAATTTTGTATAAGTTTACAATAATTAATTGCCAATTTTTTGTTGACTTGTTATAATATATGAGAATAGCTGTATTATAACAAAAAAGCCAGTAATGTATTGGTGAAAATGGAGAGATGAACGATGAATTTAGGAATCATTGCACACAACAGCAAAAAAGTACTTATAGAAGATTTCTGTATCGCCTACAAGAATATACTCGCCAAACATGAGGTCTATGCCACAGGAACTACCGGTCGAAGAATAGAAGAAGCCACGAACCTTCATGTGCATAAATTTCTTGCAGGGAGCATTGGCGGAGACAAACAGTTCATGGAAATGGTAGAGCGTCAGGATCTTGATATGGTTATCCTTTTTTATAATCCGGTTATGATTGATCCGAAAGAACCGGATATCACAGCGATCGTTATGCGTTGTGATCAGTATAACATACCGGTTGCCACCAACATTGCAACAGCCGAACTTCTGATTCTCGGACTGGCACGTGGTGACCTGGATTGGAGATTAAATCTGAAATGAGAGTAATAGCAGGAAAAGCCAGGCGTCTTGCCCTCAAGACTGTACCAGGCATGGAAACCCGTCCTACTACGGACCGTATAAAAGAAACACTTTTTAATATTCTGCAGCCTGAAATACCGGACTGCCGCTTTCTTGATCTGTTCAGCGGCAGCGGTGGTATTGGAATCGAAGCTTTAAGCCGCGGTGCAGAATCTGCTGTTTTTGTAGAAAAGAATCCCAAAGCATGTGCCTGCATCAGGGAGAATCTTACATTTACAAAACTTGTCGAACATGGTAAACTGCTGAACATGGATGTTTTACAGGCTCTTCGCTCTCTCGAAGGTGAAGAGGCTTTTGACTGTATTTTTATGGATCCACCATATAATAAAGATCTGGAGCGTCAGGTTCTCGAATATCTGAAAGACAGTTCTCTGGCAAATACCGATACCCTGATTGTTACAGAAGCCGATCTTCATACGGATTTTTCTTATGTGGAAGAATTAGGATATGAATTATCCCGTTCCAAAGAATACAAAACAAACAAACATATATTTTTGCATAAAAGAAAGTGAGAATACCTATGGTAACAGCAGTCTATCCGGGAAGTTTTGATCCGGCAACCTATGGTCATCTGGATGTTATCCGACGTGCAAGCGTCTCCTTTGACAGAGTTGTAGTCGGTGTTTTGCAGAATTCTGCAAAAAGTCCGTTGTTTTCTGTAGAAGAACGTGTTAATATATTGGAAAAGGCAACAAAGGACATTCCTAATGTGGTAATCAGACCATTTGACGGACTTTCTGTGAATTTTGCCAGAGAGAATCATGCACAGGTAATCGTACGCGGTCTTCGCGCCGTTACTGATTTTGAGTATGAGCTTCAGATGGCACAGACCAATCGTGTTCTGGCTCCGGATGTTGATACTGTATTCCTTACCACTACATTGGAGTACGCTTATGTCAGCTCCACCATCATGAAAGAAGTTGCCCGTTTCGGTGGTGATCTATCCAGTTTTGCACCGCCGGAGATCATACAGGCATTATGTAAAAAAATGCAGGAAGAGAAAGAAAAAAACAAGGAGAATATATTATGAGCAGCAGAATCGAACAGATTATTGACGAAATTGATGAATTTATAGAAAGCTGTAAATTTCAGCCATTGTCCGCAACCAAAATTATTGTAAATAAAGAAGAGATTGAAGAACTTTTAAGAGAACTTCGTCTCAAAACACCTGATGAAATCAAACGTTATCAGAAGATCATCAGTAATAAGGATGCAATCCTTGAAGACGCTCAGTCCAAAGCAGATGCTATTATCGCAGATGCTCAGGCCAAAGCACAGGAGCTCGTTACACAGCATGAGATCATGCAGAAAGCATATGCTCAGGCTAATGATACAATTAACGCAGCTAATAAACAGGCACAGGAAATCCTTGATTCCGCTACACAGGATGCAAACAGCATTCGTTTAAGTGCTATCACATACACTGATGACATGATGGCAAATATCGGTTCCGTCCTGAACCAGACTCTTGAAGACGCAGGTGGTAAATACAAAGGATTTATCGATGCTCTCCAGAGTTGTCTTGATGTTGTTAATCATAACCGTCAGGAACTTGCTCCTCAGACAGCACAGGCAGCAGCTATGACCGGATCTTATCATGAAGAACCGGCAGACGCACCGGAAGAAGACAGTCTGTTAGATGATCTTGGAGAAGAATAAGGCGAATAACACGGTTGTAATTCCATTCAGAAGTTTTGCTGTTATATAAGGAAGCATTGATAGTTTCCGTGTAACCAGGCTTCTTGTCTGAAATGTTATACAGATTCCGCCAAAAGCTGTCAGAAATAATGTCAACAGATATTTCCATTGCATATGAATATTGGCATTTTGAAGACGGCAAAGTCCTGTTGTCAGTTCCAATATACCGGATAATGTATATCCGATGAGATTTTTCATATTCCAAAAATGACTGATACAGGCAGACAGAATGGAAAACATAAGAATGTATCCGCCCAGGCGGGTAACTGTTTCAAACCCATTCATAATGGAGACATCCAGAAAAGCTCCTGATGAGCTTGAGACGGGTGTCTTTTTTTTCTTATCTGCTGATAAAAACTGGATTTTATTTCGATAAACTACAAATCGAAATAAAAGCATAATTGTAAGATCAGACAATGCAAATATTCCAAACACTGTTCGTGCAGGAATCTGATCTTTGAGACAGATATGACACAGATATGTACGTACAAACACAGGGCTTGCATGATTTGTAAATGTAAGAAGATATTTTGCCTCTGACTCACTGATCTGATGATTTTCATACAGATCGGATGTTATTTTTGCACCAACCGGATAGCCGCAGAGTGCTCCGACAATGACTGCATAAGCACCTGCTGCTGAGACACCCAGTACTTTATTCCAGATCACTTCCACAGGCTGCAGTAGTTTTCCTGCCATATTTGTATGAATCAATATTCCTGTCAATATCAGAAATGGCAGCAAAACAGGCAGAAGAACATTCAACCACAATTGCATCCCTTCTTTTGAAGCTGCAAGTGCTTCCTGTGGATACAACAACAAAAAACATATTTGTGAAATACTGAAAACGGTATAAAATATTTTTCTCATAAATACAGCTTTTTATATTTTTATTCTTTACTTTATGCTGCATATCAGACAGATATGTCGATAAAATAAATATACACGCAACAATTCATTAATGGAGGAAATCAATATGAGAGTATTAGAAAACTGCGAACCAAAGCAGGTATTTTATTATTTTGAGGAAATCTGCAAAATCCCACACGGTTCCAGAAACACCAAACAGATCAGCGATTATCTGGTAGCTTTTGCAAAAGAACATGGTTTTGACTACGTGCAGGATGAAATGAACAATGTAATCATTTATAAACCAGCAACACCCGGCTATGAGAATGCACCAACTGTTATTCTGCAAGGTCATATGGACATGGTTTGCGAGAAAAGGCCCGATGTACAGCATGACTTCGAAAAAGACGGACTGAATCTTTCTGTAAAAGATGGATATGTCACAGCCAACGGAACTACTCTTGGTGGTGATGACGGTATTGCAGTAGCGTATGCACTGGCACTTCTTGACAGTACAGATCTGCCACATCCGGCACTGGAAGTGCTGATCACTGTAGATGAAGAAATCGGTCTTCTTGGTGCTGTAGGGCTTGACTGCAGTGTACTCAAGGGTAAACGTATGATCAATATGGACTCAGAAGCAGAGGGCAGCCTCTGGATCAGTTGTGCCGGTGGACTTTCTGCTGTCAGCCATATCCCGGTTGCACGCGTAGACGCAGAAGGAGAAAAACTTCAGATAAAAGTATGCGGCCTGATGGGTGGTCATTCCGGTTCTGAGATTGACAAAAAACGAGCAAATGCCAATGTAGTCATGGGGCGTTTTCTGTATGGACTCAAAAGAGAAGCAGATTATGAGATTATTTCCATGACTGGTGGACAGAAAGATAATGCCATTACACGAGAAGCAGTCTGCGATATTCTTGTATCCAAAGAAGAAATGGATGCCGTCAAAGCATATGCCTCCAAGGTTGAAAAAGGTCTTCGCGAAGAATATGACGGAAGTGATAAGGGTATTTCTATCCAAATCACAGAAGCAGGCCATGAATCTGCAAAAGTCCTTCACCCGACAAGCCGTGAAAAAGTTCTGTTCTATCTGATGGAGGTTCCTTTCGGTATCCAGAAAATGAGTGCAAATATCGAAGGCCTTGTAGAAACCTCTACCAATATTGGTATTGTATCTCTCTCTGAAGATGAATTTTTTGCAAGTTCAGGTGTCAGAAGTTCCGTAGAAGCAGCACGCAATGCTCTTTCCGATAAGATTCAGTATCTGACAGAATTCCTTGGCGGAGAATATGAAATTCAGGGTGCTTACCCTGCATGGGAGTATCGCAAAGAATCTCCACTTCGCGACAAAATGGTTGAAGTATATGAAACCATGTACGGTCAGAAACCAGAAGTTGTAGCTATTCATGCCGGTCTTGAATGTGGTCTGTTTTATAAAAAAATCGATGGCCTTGACTGTGTATCTCTCGGACCGGATATGAAAGACATCCATACTTCCGAAGAAGTGCTTGACATTGCTTCTACAGAACGTGTATGGAAATATCTTGTAAAAGTTCTTGAAGAGTTAAAAGACTGAGCTTAAGCAGTCAAAATTCTATTATAAATTCAATTACTCAAAAAGGCTTCGCAGATATGCGGAGTCTTTTTTGCATATAATAATCTGAAAACCACTCAGAAAGTATAACATCTATGTCACGTTCTTCTTTTTTCTTTGTATTTTTCATTCTGATACTGTCTAACAGCATACTGTCCTACATTTCATTCAGTCGAAGCACTGTCTCTGTTCTAAAAAAAGACTGTGCCGCCTCTGCTGAGTTCCGACAACAGGATCTGTCCCCGGAACTTTATCGTCAATTGACAGAATCCGGTCTTTATCCTTCAGACTGGTGTGATCTTCTTACCACAACCATGTTAAACAGTCATTTTCATCCTCAACATATTTCTCCTGATAATACCTTTTATCTGTTGTACAAAAAAAGCTGCTATCTGCAGCTAAAAAATTATTATGAAGCAATCTGGGGAAATCTGCAGTATTTTCCTGTTGCCTCTGATGACATCAGCTATGAAGACAGTTGGATGGACTCACGTACATACGGTGGAAATCGCCATCATGAAGGAACCGATCTCTTTGGTCCCGTCAGTCAATCCGGCTATTATCCCATCATCAGCATCACAGACGGCATTGTTGAACAAAAAGGCTGGCTGCCTCTTGGCGGATACCGAATTGGTATCCGTTCTGACTCTGGCGGATATTTTTATTATGCGCATCTTTCCTCCTATGAGGAAGATTTTACTCCCGGTGATAGAGTGCAGGCCGGAGAAATTCTTGGTTTCATGGGAAATACCGGATATGGACAGGAGGGCACTTCCGAAAGGTTTCTGGTGCACCTTCACCTTGGCATCTATATCACCACCCCAGAAGGACAGGATATCAGCGTAAATCCATACCATGTTTTACAATGTCTCCGAAAAAAAATCAGAAAGTATACATATTACTAACAAAAATTGTACAAATTGTGTTATACTGTATGGGAAGTTTTGTCTTTTCGTATTTCAGGTCTTAACTTCAAAGCAACAATCCTGCAAGGAGCGATATTTATGGAAATACAGTTATGGAGAAGTATTTTATGTCCATATGAACTTGCTGTCAAAGAACTGATGGTAAAGTTTGAACATATTATAGATGAACACAAGCAAAATGACCTGTATTCCCCGATTGAACAGGTCAGTGGGCGTGTCAAGAGTCTTCCAAGTATCCTGGAGAAAATGCAACGCAAACATATCCCCATGGAAAAGATGGAAGAAGAGATTGAAGACATTGCCGGTATCCGCATCATCTGTCAGTTTGAAGAAGATATTGATACCGTAGCCTCTATTATCCGTAGCCGCAGTGATATGACCATCAAAAGTGAAAAAAACTATCTGAAACATATCAAGCAGAGTGGTTACCGGAGTTATCATCTGATCATTTATTATACTGTAGATACGATCAATGGGCCAAAACGCCTTCAGGCCGAAATTCAGATTCGTACAATGGCTATGAACTTCTGGGCTACGATCGAACATTCTCTGCAGTATAAGTACAAAGGCGAGATGCCTTTACATGTAGCCGAGCGACTGAGCAACGCAGCTGATGCAATCATTGCACTGGACCGTGAAATGTCATCTGTTCGTGATGAGATTATGGATGCGCAGAATTCTTCACAGACACAGTCCAATCTGGTAAAAGACATTTTGCTCAGCATTGAAAACCTGTACAAGATTTCCAATAAAAGAGAAGTTGAAAAAATCCAGGATGAATTTCTACGGGTATTCCGCACAAAAGATCTTCAGCAGCTTGCCCGTTTTCATCGTCAGCTCGACATTATTGCGGAGGGTTATAGAGCCCAGTCCGTTTCATTTTAGGAGTATATAATGCAAAACTTTTTACCCGTAACAAAGCAGGAAATGCAGCAGCGCGGATGGGATCAGGTCGATTTTGTATATATCACAGGAGATGCCTATGTAGATCATCCTTCTTTCGGTTCTGCCATTATCAGCCGTCTCCTTGAGAGTCGTGGATACCGTGTGGGAATCATCCCACAGCCGGACTGGCGTCATAAAGAAAGCATTCAGACTTTTGGTGAACCGCGCCTTGGTTTCCTTGTAACAGCCGGAAATATGGATTCCATGGTCAATCATTACACAGTCTCAAGGAAACATCGCCAGAAAGATTCTTATTCTCCGGGCGGCGAGATGGGACTTCGGCCGGATATGCCAACGGTCGTATACAGCAACCTGATTCGTCAGACATATAAACATACTCCAATTATCCTTGGCGGTATTGAGGCAAGCCTCAGACGTCTTGCTCATTACGATTACTGGGATAACCGCGTGCGTAGAAGTGTCCTTATGGATTCCGGTGCGGATCTGATTTCTTACGGAATGGGAGAGCATTCAATTCTTCAGATTGCCGAAGCACTACAGAGTGGACTGCCAGTTGAAGAGATCACTTACATTCCTGGTACTGTGTACAAGTGCAAAGATCTGTCCCGTGCATTCGAACCAATCGTTCTCCCTTCCTATGAGGAAGTTTCGTCTAACAAACACACTTATGCTGACAGTTTCGCAGTTCAATACCGTAATACAGATCCTTTTACCGCCAAACCACTTGCTGAGAGTTATGGAACCAGAGGCTATATTATTCAGAATCCTCCGGCACATCCGCTTTCACAGCAGGAAATGGATGATGTCTATGATCTGCCATATACTGACACCTGGCATCCGATGTATAATGCCAAAGGCGGTATTCCGGCACTGGAGGAAATTAAATTCAGTCTCACCAGCAACCGTGGCTGTTTCGGTGGATGTAATTTCTGTGCACTGACATTTCATCAGGGCAGAATCCTTCAGACCCGAAGCCATGAATCGATTCTGAAAGAAGCCATCAAAATGACAAAGGATCCTGATTTTAAGGGTTATATTCATGATGTAGGCGGTCCGACCGCAGATTTCAGACAACCATCCTGTCAGAAACAGCTGACAAAAGGAGTCTGTCAGAATCGCCAGTGTCTTTTTCCGAAGCCATGTGGAAACCTTCAGGTAGATCACACAGACTATGTTTCCCTTCTTCGAAAACTGCGCAAAGTACCCGGTGTCAAAAAAGTCTTTATCCGTTCTGGTGTACGTTTTGATTATGTTGTCGCAGATAAAAGTCCTGTATTTATGCAGGAACTGGTCAAATATCATATCAGTGGACAGCTTCGTGTTGCACCGGAACATGTTTCAGACCAGGTACTTCACTATATGGGTAAACCATCTCATCAGATCTATCAGACGTTTCTCAGAGAATATGACAAAGCAAATGAAGCTACCGGCAAGAAACAGTATGCTGTTCCATACTTTATGTCTTCTCATCCAGGATGTACGATCAAAGATGCCGTAAAACTCGCTGAATATGTGCGTGATCTTGGCTTCACCCCGGAACAGGTGCAGGACTTTTATCCAACACCATCCACACTTTCTACCTGTATGTATTATACCGGTATCAATCCACTGGACGGAAAATCGGTTTATGTACCGAAAGATCCTCATGAAAAAGCGATACAACGTGCGTTGATGCAGTACAAGAATCCAGCCAACCGTAAGCTGGTTCTGGAAGGACTGCAGCGTGCCGGACGCATGGATCTGGTCGGTTTTGGTCCGAAATGCCTAATTCGTCCGGAAAAGAAAAACAGTTTTTCTCCAGGAAACAAAAACTCTGGTTCATCACGCAGACCAGCTCACAGAACCACCATCCGCAATACACATAAGAAAAAAACGAAGAAATAAAACATTTAAAGGAGCATTACATGAGTAAAACAAAAAAACGTAATTCTTCCAGAAAGGGAGATTATGGATATCTTGCCTCCGAAAAGAAACGGCGGATTCTTATTACAGCTGTTTTATTTGCAGTACCTTTGCTGATTTTTTTCTCAGCAATGCTATATTTTCATACAAGACTGACTATCTGGACTGTGATAGCTGTTGTCGGCTGCCTTCCAGCCTGCAAATCTCTGGTCAGCCTGATCATGATCTTTCGCGCCAGACAAGTAGAAACATCTGTATACCGTAGGATTCATGAACATGCCGGCGAACTTACCATGTCTTATGAAATGTACATGACTTTCTATGAGAAAAGTGCAAACATTGACGCATTTGCAATTTGTGGAAACACTGTTGTCGGATATAGCAGTGATCCTAAAATTGACGTAACTTTCATGGAGCGAGAATGTCAGAAGATTCTCAGAGGAAACAGTTTCAAAGCAACCGTCAAGATTTTTACCCGACTGGATCCGTTTCTGGAACGTCTTGATTCCATGAATGCACACAAAAAATCTCTGGAGGAGGGAATTAAATTCCGCCCGGACGAAAAATATCCGGAACTTTCCAGAAATGAACTGATCAAACACACTATTCTGGCAATCTGTCTGTAAAGGAGCTTTATGAAAGAATTCCAAATCACCGAAAACGAGGCCGGACAGCGCTTTGACAAATATCTTGCAAAACTACTCCGGAATGCACCCAAAAGCTTTTTTTATAAAATGCTTCGCAAAAAAAACATCACATTAAATGGCAGAAAAGCAACTGGAAACGAAAAGCTCAACACCGGAGACCAGATCAGACTGTTTCTCAGTGATGAAACTTTTTCAAAATTCAGTCAGCAGGAACAGACAGCAAGGGCCGTAACTGATCTGGATATCATCTATGAAGACACTGATATTCTTCTGATCAACAAACCGGCAGGTATGCTTTCTCAGCCAGATGATACCAAAGAACCTTCCATGGTAGAATACCTGATTGGATATCTTCTTCAAAATGGTTCACTGACAGAAGAAAATCTGCGGACCTTTCATCCTTCCGTATGCAACCGTCTGGACAAAAATACAAGCGGTGTTATCGCAGCCGGAAAATCTCTTGCAGGACTGCAGGAACTGTCAACGTTATTTCATGACCGTACCGTTCATAAAGACTATTTATGCATCGTTAAGGGAAAGCTTACCCGCTCGCGGCATATCCGTGGATATCTGCATAAAGATGCAAACCTGAATAAAGTAAGTGTTTCACCGACAAAAGAAAAAGATGCCCAGCCAATCGAAACACAGTACACACCTATCTGCAATAATGAGCATGCAACTCTTTTGAAAGTACGACTGATCACGGGCCGTACACATCAGATTCGTGCGCATCTGGCATCTGAGGGACATCCTCTGGCCGGTGATGCAAAATACGGCAGCCAGGAATTCAATCGATATTTCCGTGATCATTATGGGCTGAAACATCAGCTTCTCCATGCTTATCGCCTGACTTTTCCTGAACTTGAAGGAAAATTGCATAACCTGTCCGAAAAACATTTTGAGGCAGTTTTACCAGTGCAATTTCAACATATATTAAAAGAAGAACATTTAGAGGAGTGTAGTTATGAAAATCTGGAATGAAATCTGGGATTATGTAAAAATGATCATCATTGTTGTAGTAGTAGTTCTTGTTGTAAATAATGTTGTTCTCATCAACGCCAAAATTCCGTCTGAATCCATGGAAAATACGATTATGACCGGTGACCGTATCTTCGGTTTCCGCATGGCATATGGTCTGAACTTCGATTTCTTCGGCAAACACATTTCCTACAAAACCAAAGATCCGGAACGCTTTGATATCATCATCTTCAAATTTCCGGATGATGAAAGCCAGCTGTTCATCAAACGTCTGATCGGACTTCCTGGTGAAACCGTTGAAATCCGTGACGGTAAAGTATACATAAATGGCTCTGATGAACCATTGGATGACAGCTTCGTACCGGAGGTTCCGACCGGAAATTATGGTCCCTATAAGGTACCAGAAAACAGTTACTTTATGCTCGGTGACAACCGCGAATATTCCAGAGACTCAAGATTCTGGAAAAACACCTTTGTATCCTTTGATGAGATTGTCGGAAAAGCCATCGTACGCTATTATCCATCTATCAAACTTCTGAACTGAGAGGATTTTCCAATATGGCTACATGGAACAGCAGGGGCCTCCGGGGTTCAACCCTGGAGGATCTCGTGAACCGAACCAATGAACAATATGCAGAAAAAAATCTTGCTCTGATTCAGAAAATTCCAACGCCGATCACACCAGTCCGCATGGACAAAGAAAACCGTCATATCACACTCGCATACTTTGAGCAACGCAGTACAGTCGATTATATCGGTGCTGTTCAGGGAATCCCGGTCTGCTTTGATGCTAAAGAATGCAGTGTTGATACTTTTCCGTTAAGCAATATCCACCCGCATCAGGTCGAATTCATGAACGCCTTTGAGCAGCAGGGCGGAATTGCTTTTTTTCTTATTTTTTTCAGTCATGCAGATCTGTTTTATTACCTTCCGCTCCGTGACCTGATGAAGTTCTGGAATCGCATGCAGTCCGGAGGGCGCAAAAGCTTTCGGCGCGAAGAATTGAATTCCATTTACTATTTACAGAAAAAAAATGGATTTCTTGTTCCCTATCTGGATGGAATCCAGACAGATCTGAAATTGCGGGATTGACATTTTCTATTTTTTCTACTATAATTTTCTTGTTTTTACATAGTAGCATGGTAGCACGTTAAAGTGTTTATCTGTAATGAGGAGGAAACGACTATGCAGCGAATTTTTCATACACCTGAAGGTGTTCGCGATATTTATAATGGAGAGTGCAGCCAGAAGCATCATCTTCAGACAGAAATCCGCAAAGTATTTGATTCCTATGGATATGAGGAGATTGAAACTCCTTCCTTTGAATATTTTGAAGTATTCAGCAGAGAAGTAGGTACAATTCCTTCCAAGGATCTGTATAAATTTTTTGACCGTGAAGGAAATACCCTGGTATTACGCCCGGACTTCACACCATCCGTATCAAGAGCCTGCGCTACTTATTTTAATCCGGAGCACCAGGTTATAACACTTTCTTATACAGGAAACACTTTTATCAATAATTCCAGCTATCAGGGCCGACTCAAAGAGACCACTCAGATGGGTGTAGAACGTATCGGTGATGATTCTGCCGAAGCAGATGCAGAACTTCTCGCCATGACAGTTGAATGCCTTTTAAAAGCCGGATTAAAAGAATTTCAGGTCAGTGTCGGACAGGTTGACTATTTCAAATCTCTTCTTCAGGATGCCAATCTGGATATCGAAGAAGAAGAAAATCTCCGTTCCCTGATCTCCCAGAAAAACTATTTTGGTGTAGAAGATCTTGTACGCAGCCAGAATATTCCGGAATCTCTGGAAAAAGCTTTTCTGGAACTTCCACACCTGTTCGGCTCTTCAGAAATTCTTCAGAAAGCACGCAGTCTGACAGACAATATCTGTGCAATCAAAGCGGTAGAACGGCTGGAAGAAATCTATGAAATTCTCAAAATTTACGGATATGAAAAGTATGTCAGCTTTGATTTCGGTATGCTCAGCAAATTCCAGTATTATACAGGAATCATTTTCCAGGCATATACTTATGGAACCGGTGAACCAGTCGTAAAAGGAGGACGTTACAACAATCTTCTGAAACATTTCGGCAAACCTGCTGCCTCCATTGGTTTTGGCATCACTGTCGATAATCTCCTTATGGCTCTGTCCAGACAGAAGCTCTCACTTCCTGAAAAAAAAGCACCGGTCATTCTTACCTATACAGAAGCTAATCGCCGCGAAGCCATTCTGGAAGCGCAGAAATTGAGAAGCGAAGGAACGGCTGTAGCTCTTCGCCGTGAAAAGGAGGACTGCTGATATGAGATATCTTACCGTTGCCCTTACGAAGGGAAGACTTGCACAGAAAACGCTGGATATGTTTGAACAGATTGGAATCACCTGCGAAGAAATGCGTGACAAAGATACCCGCAAACTGATCTTTGTCAATGAAGATCTGAAATTGCGCTTTTTCCTCGCCAAAGGACCTGATGTACCAACTTACGTTGAATACGGTGCTGCCGATATCGGCGTCACTGGCAAGGATATCATTCTTGAAGAAGGACGTAAGCTTTATGAAGTAATGGACCTCGGATTCGGGAAATGTCGTATGTGTGTCTGTGGACCGGAAAGTACCCGTGAACTGCTTCAGAACAACCAGTTGATCCGTGTTGCAACCAAATATCCAAACATTGCCAAAGACTATTTTTATAATAAGAAACATCAGACAGTAGAGATCATTAAGCTGAACGGTTCCATCGAACTGGCTCCGATCGTCGGACTTTCCGAAGTGATCGTAGATATTGTTGAAACCGGAAGCACCCTGCGTGAAAACGGTCTGAATGTTCTTGAAGAAGTCTGCCCGCTTTCTGCAAGAATGGTCGTAAACCAGGTCAGCATGAAAATGGAAGATGAACGAATCCGTAACCTGATCCGTGATCTCAGAAATGTGATCAGTAAATAATAACCAACAGAAGGGATGAACATAATGCGTACAGTAGCACTTACAAAAGAAAGTACAAAAGATATTCTGGAAAATCTCCTGAAACGAAGCCCAAACAACTATGGCAAATTTGAAGCAGCAGTTGACGAAATTCTGAACAAAGTAAAAACAGAAGGCGATGCCGCTCTTTTTGCCTATACAAAAGAGTTCGACAAAACAGAGATCAGTGCAGATACGATCAAAGTAACTGAAGAAGAAATAAAAGAAGCTTATGAGGCAGTCGATCCGGCTCTGATCGATGTTATCCGCAAAGCACTTGTTAATATCAGAAGCTATCACGAAAAACAGCGCCAGAACAGCTGGTTCACCAGTGAAACAAATGGTACTATGCTTGGACAGAAAGTAACTGCCCTTGAACGTGTTGGTGTTTATGTTCCGGGCGGAAAGGCTGTTTATCCTTCTTCCGTACTGATGAACATCGTTCCTGCCAAAGTAGCTGGAGTAGACCAGATCGTTATGACAACTCCTCCGGGAAAAGACGGTAAAGTCAATCCATCCACTCTGGTTGCAGCCAAAGAAGCCGGTGCAGATGAAATTTACAAAGTCGGCGGAGCACAGGCAATCGGTGCACTTGCTTACGGTACAGAAAGCATCCCAAAAGTTGACAAAATTGTAGGACCTGGAAACATCTTTGTAGCGCTTGCCAAAAAAGCGGTCTATGGCTATGTCAGCATTGACTCCATTGCCGGCCCAAGTGAGATTCTGGTTCTTGCCGATGAAACAGCCAATCCAAGATATGTAGCTGCCGACCTTCTTTCACAGGCAGAACATGACGAGCTTGCTTCTGCCATCCTGATCACGACAAGTAAGGAACTTGCAGCAAAAGTCAGCGAAGAAGTTGACGGTTTTGTCAAAGTCCTTTCCCGTAAAGAGATCATCCAGAAGTCCCTCGATAACTTTGGTTATATTTTAATTGCAGAAGACATGGATGAAGCAATCGAAGCTGCCAATGCTATCGCATCGGAACATATGGAGATTGTAACTGCCAATCCATTCGAAGTAATGATGAAAGTAAGAAATGCCGGAGCAATCTTTATCGGTGAAAACAGCTCTGAACCACTGGGTGATTATTTTGCCGGACCAAACCATGTTCTTCCGACAAATGGAACAGCAAAATTCTTCTCCGCACTTTCTGTTGATGATTTTGTAAAAAAATCCAGTATCGTGTACTATTCGAGAGAAGCTCTGCGTAAAATTCATAAAGACATTGAACAGTTTGCAACTTCAGAACAGCTGACTGCACATGCCAACTCTATTGCTGTCCGTTTTGAAGACGAAGAACAGTAGGAGGAAACAGATATGGCAAGAGAAGCATCTGTAGAACGTAATACAAAAGAAACAGAGATCAAACTCAAACTGACTCTGGATGGAACTGGTTATTCTGATATTGAAACCGGCGTCGGTTTCTTTAACCATATGCTTGACGGTTTTACAAGACATGGCCTTTTTGATCTCTGCGTTCGTGTCCATGGCGATCTGGAGGTAGATGACCATCATACAATTGAAGATACCGGTATTGTCCTTGGTACTGCGATCAAAGAAGCAATTGGAGACAAGAAAGGAATCCGCCGCTACGGAAGCTGTATCCTCCCAATGGATGAAGTTCTTGTACTCTGTGCAATCGACCTTTCCGGCCGGCCATATTTTTCATGGGATGCAGAGTTTACTTCCGAAAAGATCGGAGATATGTCCACTGAAATGGTAAAAGAGTTTTTCTATGCTATTTCTTATTCCTGTGGCATGAACCTGCATATCAAAGTACTTACCAGTGGCAACAGCCATCATGTTGCCGAAGCAATGTTCAAAAGCTTTTCCAAAGCATTGGATCAGGCTGTTTCCTATGATTCACGCATTACAGATGTACTCTCTACCAAGGGAAGTCTTGCATAAGGAGGAATACACATGGCAGATAAACTACTGATTCCATGCCTGTATCTGCAGTCAGGAAAAGCGGTTACCGGATTTGGTCAACGAAATCTCTTTGGAGAAGGAAATATAGAAGATCTTGTGCGTTTTTACCGAGATAACGGAGCAGATGAACTGCTGGTTTTTGACTTTTCGTCTGGAGATAAAGAGCATGATCAGGCTATTGCAAATATCAAACAGATTTGTGCGATTGCTGAAATTCCTGTTATGGTAGCTGGAAATATCAATCGCATGGAAGATGTCAAAAAGCTTCTTTATGCCGGATGTGCCAAAGTTGTTCTGAATTTTTCCAAAGAAAGTAATATTTTACTTCTTGAGGAAGTATCCAAACGTTTCGGTAAAGAAAAAATGGTCATCAGTATTTCTTCTATGGAAGAATTTGCAGATAACCAAAAACTGATTGAAAAGTATGCAAATGAAATTCTTGCATTGGATACGATTCAGGACGAAATCGCTACGAGTTCTGATATGAAGGTTATTCTTCATACAGAAGAGAGTAAAACAGATGCCCTGAAAGATCTTCTCAAAAAAGAATCTGTACATGCTTTAAGCGGTGCTTATATCAGTTCTCTTGAGGTGAAACTTATTAATTTCAAAGAAGACTGCAAAGCTTCCGGAATTCCGGTCATTACTTTCGAAAGTGCTATCAGCTGGTCTGATTTCAAACTCAACAATGACGGATTGATTCCGGTGGTAGTTCAGGATTACAAAAACGACCAGGTACTTATGGTAGCATATATGAATGAAGAGGCCTTCCAAAATACTCTGAAAACTGGTAAAATGACTTACTGGAGCCGCAGTCGTCAGGAACTCTGGCTCAAGGGTCTTACTTCCGGTCACTTTCAGTATGTAAAATCACTTGCGCTGGACTGCGACAATGATACAATCCTCGCTAAAGTCGATCAGATCGGAGCAGCTTGTCATACCGGAAGTCGGAGTTGTTTCTTCAAACCTCTGATTCAGAAAGAGTATAACGACACAAATCCTCTTCATGTCTTTCAGGATGTCTACGATGTGATCGCTGACCGCAAGGTACATCCAAAAGATGGATCTTATACCAATTATCTTTTTGACAAGGGAATTGACAAGATTCTCAAGAAAGTAGGAGAGGAATGTGCAGAAATTATCATAGCAGCAAAAAATCCTGACAAAGAAGAAATAAAATATGAAATTTCGGATTTTCTGTATCATGCCATGGTTCTGATGGTAGAAAAGGGAGTTACCTGGGAAGAGATTACCAGTGAACTTGCCAGAAGGTAACCCATGTCTGCAGAATATCCCACAGGAGAATTATCTTGGAAACAAAGACAGATAGACTTTTTATAATCATACCGGCATATAACGAACGAGAAAATATCCGACAAGTACTTGATGACTGGTATCCTGTCATTCAGGCGCATTCCGGAAACGGTGAATCCCGCCTGGTTGTGATTGATGACGGAAGCAAGGATGATACATACATAATCATGCAGGAATATGCAAAAGAACACCCTTTGTTCAGCCCTATCACGAAAACAAACAGTGGACATGGTGCAACTGTTTTATATGGATATCATTATGCACTTGATCATGGTGCAGATTTTGTTTTTCAGACTGATTCAGATGGTCAGACACTTCCCTCTGAATTTGAACAGTTTTGGCAGCAGCGAAAAGCTTATGATATGATCATTGGCTGGAGAAATAACCGCCAGGATGGCGAGAGCAGAGTTTTTGTAACACGGGTCCTTCGCCTTGTGATTCGTATCTGTTTTGGTGTTTCCGTAAAAGATGCCAATACGCCATTCCGTCTGATGAAGGCAGATACTCTACGCAGATATATTGACCTGATCCCTAATGATTTTAATCTGTCCAATGTGGTCTTGTCAGTAATCTATGCAAAAAAGGGATGCCGCGTCAAATATCTGCCAATCACTTTCCGTCCAAGACAGGGCGGCACTAACTCGATCAATATGAAGAAAATCTTTAAGATTGGGCGCCAGGCACTGAAGGATTTTCGCCAGATCAATCGTGTGCTGAATTGAAGATAATTAAAAACATTAATCCATTTTACAATCTTTATACAACAAACGTATCATTAGGGTGGTATTCTTAGGAATACCGCCTTTTTTTATTAATTTAAAAAAAGTTCTTGACCCTATAGTTACTATATAGTTTACTATGTAGAGGACTTATTCAAAACCTTGTATTAACTATAGGGTTTGAGATAAAAAATAAATGATAACAGGATCTTATCAAGGAGGATTAAGATGAAAAAATTAGTGGTTATGGGATTAGCAATGGCAATGACAGTATCTATGATGAATGGTGTATGTGCACAGCCGGTTCATGCAGCAAAAGGAAAAGGACTGAAAGTTGCACTTCTGATGTCAGGTGCTGCAAATGATCAGGGTTGGAACCAGACCGCATATGAAGGTGCTCAGAAAGCCTGTGATAAATACGGATGTGAACTTGCTTATACAGAAAATCTGGAAGCTGCTGACATTTCTGCTGCTTTTGCTGATTATGCAAGCGCAGGATATGATGTAGTAATTGGCCATGGATACGAATTTGGTGATCCTGCACTGGAAGTTGCAGAGACTTATCCAGCTACAAAATTTATCTGTACAGAATCTGACGCTTCTTCTGACAATGTTGCATCTTATGTAATGGCATGTGAACAGACTGCTTATGTAGAAGGAATCATTGCCGCATCTATGACAAAATCCGACAAACTCGGTGCAATCGGACCAATCCAGGGTGATTCCCTTGTGAAGATCGTAAACGGATATGAAGATGGTGCAAAATCCGTAAATCCAGATATTGAAGTTCAGACAGCATGGACCAACTCCTTTGTTGATACACAGCTTGCACAGGAAGCTGCAAAAGCAATGATTGAAAATGGCGTAGATGTAATCAAACACTGTGCAAATGCATGTGGAAATGGTGCAATTGCTGCAGCTGTTGATGCAGACATCTGGTGCCAGGGCGACTCCTATGATCAGAGTTCTTTAGCACCTGAGAACATTCTTGACTCTGCAATCTATAACCTTGACGTTGTAATTGATAAAGCTATTGAAAGTGTTGTTGACGATAGTTTTGAAGGAGATGTTTACAACCTCGGTATGGCAGACGGAGCAGTAGAAGTTCTTCTTTCTGATAATCTTACAGATGAAGTAAAAGCAACTGCACAGGATGCAATTGACAAAATCGTTTCCGGCGAACTTGAGGTTGAACGTGATTACACATTAAGAGATTAATGTAACTATTCAGTACCCTTACAGTTACAGATTAATCATTAACTAATTTGACATAAAGGAGAAAGCCATGTCCCTTCTTCAATTGAAACATATTTGTAAATCATTTTCCGGGGTATATGCAAACGAGAATATTAACCTATCTGTAGAAAAGGGTGAGATTCATGCCCTTCTTGGTGAAAATGGTGCCGGAAAGACTACGCTTGTAAATATTATTTTCGGTCTTTACACCGCGGACAGTGGTGAAATACTTTGGAAAGGCAAACCTGCAGATTTTGCTTCCCCAAAAGAAGCAATCGAAGCGGGTGTCGGAATGGTTCAGCAGCACTTTTCTCTTGTAAATAAAATGACCGTTCTGGATAATATCATATTAAATCTGAAGGGCAATTCCTTTTTCCTTGACAGAGCAGCTGCGAGAAAAAAACTAACAGATCTGGCTGAAAAATACGGATTACATGTAAATCCAGATGCTTTGATCAGCGATCTGTCCGTTGGAGAACAGCAGCGTGTCGAGATTCTAAAAGCTTTGTACAGGAATGTAGAACTTCTGATTCTGGACGAACCTACAGGTGTTCTTACACCACAGGAGACTACTCATTTTTTTGAAGTTCTGCGTAATCTTAAAAAAGAGGGATATGGAATCATTATCATCACTCATCGAATGAGTGAGATTATGGCAATCAGTGATAAGGTCACCATTCTTCGTGATGGAAAACAGGTTGCTGATCTGACTACAAAAGATACGAACCCTGAAGAATTATCTGCCTATATGATCGGGCGTGAGCTTTCGGAAGACTATCATATAGAAGGATCTCCCAAAAATGAGGTAATGCTGGAGCTGAAACATGTATCCAACTGCCACCGAAAACACAGCCGTCATAAGCTGGATGATATCAGTCTTACTATCCATAAAGGAGAGATCCTTGGTATTGCTGGCGTAGAAGGAAACGGTCAGAAAGAACTGGCTGAAGTAATTACAGGAATTCAGAAAACAGGTTCCGGAGAAATTCTTCTGGATGGCGCAAATCTGGCAGGCGAGGGTATTCGCGGGCGATATGAAGCAGGTGTTTCTTATATTTCAGAAGACAGACTACAGGATAGTCTGATCACAGGAATGAGTATTACAGAGAATCTTATTTTACGTGAATATAAGAAATCTCCATTTGCTCGTCATTCTCTAGTAAATATGTCTGCTATCCGAAAAAACGCAGCTGAAAAAATGCAGCAGTACCATGTGCGTGCTTCTGGTAAATCGGGGATTGACACGCCTGTAAAACTATTGTCTGGGGGAAACCAGCAGAAACTGATTATTGCAAGAGAATTGCATGATCATGCTAAAGTAATCATAGCAAGCCAGCCAACCAGAGGTCTTGATATTGGTGCGACTGAATTTGTCCGTCAGCAGCTGACTGAACAGAGAAATGCAGGAAAAGGCGTTATGCTGATTTCTGCAGACCTGGAGGAAATCATGGCATTAAGCGATAGAATTGCTGTGCTCTTTGGTGGAAAGATTGTTGGAATTTTAAGCAGAGAAGAAGCAACCGTACAGAAAATTGGTCTTCTCATGGGTGGAATTAAAGAAGAGGAGGCTAGATGATGGAGAAAGAAAAAAGAATACGAGGACTTGCTGATACACTTCTGATTCTCCTGATCACTATTGTGACTGGTACCATTCTTATCATGGCCTGTGGTGCTGATCCTGCCGAAGCCTATAGTCTTTTCTTCCGCGGGATTTTTGGAACACCGGCAGCTTTTGCAGAAATTTTTGTAAAAGCATGTCCATTGATTCTTACTGGTCTAGGCTGTGCTGTGGCTTACCGCACTGGATTCTTTAACATTGGTGCAGAAGGCCAGTTCTATGTAGGAGCTATGGCGACTACGATCGTAGCACTGAATTGGAACGCTCTTCCTGGAATCCCAAGAATCATTGCAGCCCTGGTAGTCGGTTTTCTGGCTGGTGGTGTCTGGGCACTGCTGGCTGCAATCTGCAAGGCCAAATTCAATATTTCAGAAATCATTGTTACGATTATGATGAATTACATTGCCATTAATTTTCTTGGCTACGCAGTTCGCTCTTTTCTAATGGATCCGGAAGGAAATGTTCCTCAGTCAGCTAAAATCGATAAGAGCGTACAGCTCGGAAATCTGATTCCGGCAACTCGTTTTCATGTAGGAATACTGATTGCCATTGTTTGTGTGATTGTAGTATGGTTTTTCCTTGAAAAAACAACTATGGGTTATGAGTTAAAAGCTGTCGGTCTGAACAAAAGAGGAAGCGCCTGCAATGGTATTTCTGTTATGAAAAACATTGTTCTCTCAGCGTTTTTAAGCGGCGGACTTGCTGCTGCAGCAGGTGGAATTGAAGTCCTCGCGATTCAGAAAAAACTCCTGGAAGGAATTTCATCAAACTGTGGATATACAGCAGTTCTAGTTGCACTTGTAGCATTTAACAATCCATTGGGGGTATTATTCGTAGCTATTTTTTATGCAGCAATGCAGGTTGGTGCAGGTTCCATGCAGAGACAGCTGGGCGTTCCTTCTGCAATTGTCAATATTTTGATTGGTTTGGTTGTAGTATTGATTCTTGGAAGAGAGCTGTTTCATTTCAAAAAGAAACAGTCTAAAGTGAAAAAAGGAGGAAATGCATAATGCTTCAACAGATTTTTACTTTAAGCTTTATGACCGCATTTCTGGCAGCTGCTGTTCGTCTGGCAGTGCCCCTTATGTATGGTGGAATTGGAGAAACCATTGCTGAAAAATCCGGTATCCTGAATATTGGCATGGAAGGTGTAATGCTTAGTGGCGCCTTCTTTTCCTTTGCCGGAGCATGGTATTCTGGAAATCTGTTTGTGGGACTTCTTGCCGGTATGCTTGGCGGACTTGTTGTCAGTCTGCTTCATGGTCTTTTATCAATTACTTTGGTCCAGAATCAATCTGTTTCAGGCCTTGCGATCAACATGCTTATGCTTGGTGTAACAAGTTTTTTATTTAAACTGATGTCAGACGGACAGGGATATCAGCAGATAGAGACCTTTCCCAATATTGCAATTCCAGGATTATCTAAAATTCCTTTAATTGGCGAAGCATTTTTTAACTGTGATTTTCTGACATATCTAATTTATATACTTTTAATCTTTACCTGGATCTTTTATAAAAAAACAAATCCTGGACTGGCATTCGCAGCAGTAGGAGAACATCCACAGGCTGCAGAATCTGCTGGAATTCCGGTAAAAAAATACCGCTGGGTCGTTATGGTATTTAACGGTCTTCTTGGAGGAATTGGTGGTGCATACCTTGTGTTAGTTCAGCTTGGTGTATTTACAGAGAACATGATCTCAGGCCGTGGCTATATTGCACTTGCAACTGTAATCCTTGGACGATATACACCTTTTGGAATGTTTGGAGCAGCTCTTTTGTTCGGTGCAGCTAATGCATTACAGATTCGTCTTCAGACTATTGGTGTTTCCATTTCTCCATTTCTGCTGGCCATTTTACCATATGCCCTCACTCTGATCGCAATGCTTGGAGCTGCAGGAAAGAGCAGTGAACCAGAAGCATTGAGCAAACCTTATATAAAAGGATCTAGATAGGAACTTAATATGGGAAATAAAGAATATCTGAACGTAAATGAACTGGCAACTTTATTTGGATTAAAGGTACAGACACTGCATTATTATGATAAAATCGGAATCCTAAAACCGAGCTATCGCGATCCGAACAATGGCTATCGAAAATATCGTTTTGACCAGACATACAAGCTGGCATCTATCCGCTATATGCGAAAGCTTGGATATTCTATAGAAGCAGTCCGGGATTTTCAGGACACCAAAGATCCTGACGAAGCATTGCAGCGTCTTAAAGAACGTTCTGCAGCTATCCACGAACAATGGGAAGAAATGATGCGGATCGATCACGCAATTTTACGAAAAATCCAGTTTATTGAAGACTCCAAAGATGAAATTGATTATGAAGGCTTTCGCATAGTGGAATACCCGGAGCGAAAATATATTTCTATTGGAACGGAAACAGAGATTTATGCCGGAGAATCCTTCTATTTTTATCCAACTCTTGTTTTTTATAAGGGAACTAAAAAAGAATTTGGAGCACTTCTGACAGATGAAGTTCCAGAAGAAAATGTAGATATTCATACAATTCCGGCAGGTACCTATGTGGTAGGGTACCACAAGGGTGCTTATGAGCAGATTCAGGATAGTTTCAAGAGAATCAGGGAATGGGGCCAAAATCTGGATCTTGAAGATGGCATTCTTGCAGTAAATATCATTGATCAGTTTGTGGAACAGAATAATGAAAATTATGCCACTAGAATTGAAGTAAGAATTACAGATACACATTAAATGTTTTGATTTATATAGGAAGGCAGGAATAATAATGGCAGTAAAAATTTATCATGGTGATATTTTATTTACACCGGCTGCAGACCGGATGGAAATTCATGAGAACAGCTATATTATAGTAGAAGATGGTGTGGTTTCCCAGATTTGTGAAAAAATTCCGGAAACATATAATGGTGTGGAAATAGTTGATTATGGTGATAAGCTGATCATTCCGGCATTTTCCGATCTTCATGTACATGGTGCTCAGTATGTACAGCGTGGAATCGGTATGGATTGTCTGCTTTCTGACTGGCTGAATCATTATACATTTCCGCAGGAATCCCGTTTTCAGAGTATGGAGTATGCCAAAAACTGCTATGACGCTTTTGTAGATGAGATGATTCTCCATGGTACTTTTCATGCAAATGTGTTTGCTACCATTCATCGTGATGCAACTAATTATCTCTTCGATAAAATGGAAGAAAAAGGAATGTACGGTTATGTTGGAAAAGTAAACATGGACTGTAATTCTCCTGAGTTTCTTATTGAGACTACAGAAGAATCTCTGAACGAGACCGAAAAATATCTGGCTGCACATGAGGGAAGCAAGAAAGTAAAAACCATCCTGGCACCTCGTTTTGCTCCAACCTGCAGTGAAAAACTGATCACAGGTCTTGGAAAGCTGGCTGAGAAATATCACTGTGGTGTACATACTCATCTGGTAGAATCCATCTGGGAAGCTCAGGAAGCCTTGAAACTGTTCCCAGGATACGGCTCTGATGCAGAAATATATGAACGTGCAGGATTGATGGATCATGGCCCTTCAATTTTTGCCCATGTAATTTTCCCATCTGAAGAAGATAAACGTATCATGAAAAAACATGGCAGCATTTCTGTACACTGTCCAGATGCGACAGTAAACATTATTGCCGGTATTATGCCTTTGCAGCAGATGGCTTCTGAGAATCTGAAGATTGCCATTGGTTCTGATCTTGCAGGGGGCCATGGCCTCGCCATTTATCGTCAGGTAGCAAGAGCCGTGCAGCTTTCTAAGTTAAAAGAGTTCTACGAACCAAATGAGAGCAAGACCATCACTATTACACAGGCCTTTTATCATGCTACAAAGGAAGCTGGAAGTGTATTTGGCAAGGTTGGTTCTTTTGAAACAGGCTATGCATTTAATGCCCTTGTGATCGACAATATGGAAGATCCATGGACCAAGATTACCGCACAGGAGAAGCTTGAAAGATTCTGCTATACTGGAGATGATCGAAATATCCGTGCACGATATATTGATGGAGAACTGTTAAAATAATAAATAATATGTAATAAAGATAACGACATTGTATGTTACAAACGTGATATACAATGTCGTTATTTTTTGTTTTTACGAAACAAAAGAAAAATCAAGCTGATATACCCAACTTCAAAGATTTTGTGATATACTTCTATATAGATTACAGCTATTGCATATCTGTATAAACCAAGGAGACTCACATGAAAAAGGAAATACAAGTTGAAAGGAGAATTGCGTTATGACTTACAAAGAGAAAAAGCGTTCTATGTTTCTTGGTCTGCCATGGACCTTCACTACTTATACCGTAACGGATGAATTCATATCAATCGATTCCGGTTTGCTCAACAAAGTGGAGAATGACTGTTACATGTACAAGGTAATCGATGTCCGTCTGGAAACCACTCTGATGGAACGAATCCTTGGTATCGGTACCATTCACTGCTTCACTGGAGATGTAACGGATCCTGATCTTAAATTACAGCACATAAAAAATGCCAAAGAAATTAAAGATTTTATCCTGAAACAGTCCGAACAGGAAAGATTAAAGAGAAAGACCTTAAATATGCAGCATCTGGATGGCAATCCGGAAGTCAGCAGAATGGCCGCAACGGACAGCTGCAGATCATAAATAAAACTCACAGAGGTGATAGCCCACAACGGGAAATCACCTCTTTTTTATATCAATTTTCCTGATATTTTCATTTTTTTTGAAATCACTAGCAGAAGTGTTAGTGATTATCTGAAATATGTCCGTATAATAATAATTACAGATAGTATTTGCAGAAAAATCTGACAACATTTTATTCCAAAGATGAAAGGAGAATCAGGTATGAGTAAAAAAATGAAAATCTTTACAGCGGGTGCGTTAGGAATTATGATGGCAGGTCTTGTTTGTACAAATGTTTACGCATTAGACAACAAAGATGTAGTTGGTACATGGTACGCAAACAGTCTTTCTATGGACGGTATGAATGAATTTCATCCAAATGCGATCATGATGGAAATGTCAATGGAAATCAGTGAAGACGGCAACGGTAAAGTAACAACATCTTCCGAATCAGAAGAAGCAGACGTTAATGATTTTGAATGGAAGATTGACGGAGATAACATTATCATAACCTCAGATGATGAAGTTATGGAAGGCACCTATGAAGATGGAAAAATCACAATCAGCATGGATGGAATGACCGTAACTCTTGGACAGGAAAAAGAAGAATATAAACCTTATGAACCTGGAAAAGCACTCACAGACACCAAACTTGAAGATTTTGATGGTGAATGGAGCAGTTCCATAATGTCTGCGTTTGGAATGCAGGTTCCAACCGGAACACTCTTTGATATGCAGTTTAATCTTACAATCGATGGCGGTAAAGCAACACTTGTAACAATTGAAAGCGGAACGGAAACCACCACTGAGCTTGAAGGCAATCTGGACACAAATGCCCTCGTATTAAAATCAACAGAAGAAAAAACCGAAGAAGACGCCGAAGACTATTCATTATTCGACACAGATACCATGAGATTATATCTTCTTGATGATGGCAAATTATGTTTCACATCTGCTGACAGTATGGATGATCCAGAAGAAACACAAGAAGCTGCAGACGGTGAAGACAGTGAAGATTCCATGGATTGGACTGTAAAAGTATTCTTTGACAAATTGGAGAAAGAATAACATAAATTCTCTTACTCTTTGAAGGAGGTTTAAATAATGGGATTATTTGATAAAAAGAACTGTGATATCTGCGGTGAAAAAATTGGACTTTTAGGAAACCGCAAACTGGACGATGGAAATCTGTGTAAGAACTGTGCCAGCAAGCTTTCTCCTTGGTTTGAAGAAAGACGCCACAGCACCGTAGAAGATATCAAAAGACAGCTGGAATACAGAGAAAAAAACAAAAATGCTGTTCGCAGTTTCAGTATCACTCGTGAATTTTCTGCAGACAGATATCATGTGTTTATCGACGATAACAAAGGATTGTTCGCCGTAGCATTTAATATGAGCGAACAGGATAATCCGGATATCGTACCTCTGTCTGCAATAACCTCCTGTCGTTTAGACATCGATGAACAGCGAGTAGAAGAAGAATACAAAGATCAGGATGGTGAATCCAGATCTTATGTGCCACCAAGATACAACTATTCTTATGATTACAAGATAAAACTTGGCGTTAACACACCTTGGTTTGATGATATGGACTTTAAGCTTAATACCTTCTCTGTAAAAGATCACGAACGAGCTAAAATGATGAATTATGAACAACTTGCAAATCAGATCATAACTGCACTTACCGGCGCACCGGCACCCGCACCGGTTTATAGCAATGGCATGATGAACCAGTGTTACCCGCAGCAGGGCAACATGATGAACCAGGGCTACCCACAGCAGGGCAATATGATGAACCAGGGTTATCCGCAGCAGGGCGGCATGATGAATCAGGGCTACCCACAGCAGGGCAATATGATGAATCAAGGCTATCCACAGCAGAGCAATATGATGAATCAGGGTTATCCGCAGCAGGGCAATATGATGAACCAGGGCTACCAGCAGCAGGGCGGCATGATGAATCAGGGCTACCCACAGCAGGGCGGCATGATGAATCAGGGCTACCCACAGCAGGGCGGCATGATAAACCAGGGCTATCCGCAGCAGGGCAATATGATGAACCAGGGTTACCAGCAGCAGGGTGGCATGATGAACCAGAATACACCTCAGCAGGCTTCTGGTGATACATGGGTATGCGCCTGCGGTGCCACAAACACAGGTGCTTTTTGTGAATACTGCGGATCACCAAAACCGTGATACTAAATTAAAAGGGGGAATACGGAATATGTCTGATGTTATAGAATATAAGTGTCCATCCTGTAATGCCTCGATGGTATTTGATTCTAAATCTCAGCACATGAAATGTCCGTACTGCGATACGGAAATGACGGTCGAAGAGTTTCAGCGCACGCAGAAATCCGAAGATACACAGACGACCGGAAAATCAATTTCAAACGACAACTGGTACTCAATGAGCACCGGTCAGTGGCAGAATGATGAACTGAACGGCATGCGCGTCTACAGCTGCCAGTCCTGTGGAAGTGAGATCGTAGCTGAGGAAACAACAGGAGCAACGACCTGTCCGTTCTGCAATAATAAAATAACTATGAAAGGTCAGTTTTCAGGTGATCTGAAACCAGATTATATCATCCCATTTAAACTGGATAAAAAAGCTGCCAAAGAAAACTATTATAAGCATCTGAAAGGTAAAAAATATCTTCCCAAAGTATTCAAGAAAGAAAACCATGTGGACGAAATCAAAGGCGTATATATCCCATTTTGGCTGTTTGATGTAGATGCAGATGCTCAGATTACATATGAGGCAGAAAAAGTCCACTCTCATACATCTGGTGATACGGAATATACAACACGTGAAATCTATAGTGTCTATCGCGAAGGTAGCCTCAGCTTCGATCATGTTCCCGCAGATGGTTCCAGAAAAATGGATGATACACTGATGGAAGCCATTGAACCATATAATTTCCAGGAAGCAGTACCGTTTCAGCAGGCTTATCTGGCAGGTTACCTGGCTGACCGTTATGATGTCAACGTAGATGAACGTATAGACAGAGCCCGTGACAGAATTCGTGTATGTACTGAGAGAGCTTTTCGTAAAACCGTCAGAGGTTATAACGGTGGTGCCTCAGTTAAAGACAGTAATGTACAGATTCATAATGCCAGTTACTGGTATGCCATGTATCCGGTATGGCTTTTAAACACCACCTGGCACGGTCAGAAATTCACATTTGCTATGAACGGTCAGACCGGAAAAATGGTTGGAGATCTTCCGATTGACAAATCAAAATTCTGGAAATCCGTAGGAATTCGCACCGTCCTTATCTGGGGAGTGCTGTACGGTCTGAAATGTTTATTTTTAATGTAGCAGGAAGGAACAGATAATATGAAGATAAAAAAGAAAATATGGGGCTGCCTGCTTTCTCTTCTCTGTATATTTATGCTGGTACTTCCGGTAATGGCTTCTGAAAGCCCGGAAACAGATTCTGAGGTTTCTGCAGTGACTTCCGAAGAGTCTGCAGTACCTACTGAGAATCCTGCAATTCCGGAAGAACGTCAGAAACCACTTCTTGTGGATAATGCTGGTCTTTTAACCGAAGAAGAGAGCAATGCACTATTAAATAAACTTGAAGATATCAGCCAGAAATATGAAAATGAGGTCGGCATCGTTACCGTCAACTCTCTGGAAGGTAAAACAGCCGAAGCATATGCTGATGACTACTATGATTACAATGGCTACGGATATGGAGAAAACGATGATGGTCTGCTTCTTCTGATCAGCATGGGCGAAAGAGAATGGGCAATCTCTACTTATGGATATAGTCATACTGTAGCTTTTACAGATGCTGGTCTTGAATTCATCAGCGGTCAATTCCAGAGCAAGCTTTCCAGCGGAAACTATGCAGATGCGTTCAATTGTTTTGCAGACCAGTGTGATGATTTTCTGAGACAGGCAGCAACCGGAGAACCATATGACGTTGACAATATGCCTTCAAAAGGGAAGGTTCATCCTTTCTGGCTCGTTGCCGATTTAGTTGTCGCTTTTCTGATTTCTTTTGGACTCGTTAAATCAAAATCAAAGAATCTTAAATCTGTAAAAAAACAGGAATCCGCAGAAGCTTATGAGCGTAAAGGTTCCATGTCGCTTCGAAGATCTACTGACAGTTTTGTCAACAGGATTGTCACTCAAAGAACTATTAGAAATGAAAAAGACAGTTCTTCCAGTTCCTCTGGCGGAAGCTCATCACATACAAGTTCTTCCGGCCGTTCCCACGGCGGAGCCAGCGGCAAATTCTGACAACGGATAGCAAATCCGAAAAACTTTGTCATTGCTCAATATTCAGGCATTATAGTATAATGTAGTTAACAGGTTACCGCTCAATATCCGACCGGTAACCTGCATACTTTAGATACTTTTTTTCTGGAAAGGGATCGTAATGCCATATCATAAGAAAAGGTTTTTATCATATACAATTGTTATATTATGCTTTTTGACAGCGTATACATGCAGGCTAATTCACACCAATAATTCTTTAATACAAGCTTTAGTTGATCAGAGCCGTACCAGTATTTATCTTGGAATGTATTGTGCATGGGTCATTTATCTGAACAAACATGTTGTATATAAAAGAATGCGTCAGTGCCTGACGGTCATTGGCTGTTTAATGGTATTCTGGTTTTTTCTGCGCACTGTAAAATACCATATTTTTCAGGATCCTCTTAGCACACACATTTGTTGGTATCTGTATTATTTTCCAATGATCCTGATTCCCACTTTAGGTTTAAATGCTTCCTTTCTTTTGGAAGAAGAACATGACAAAATAAAAAAGAGAAGTATCTTCTTACTATTCTCGGCTATGTTGCTGATCATATCCGTATTTACAAATGATCTGCATCAACAGGTCTTTCATTTTTATCTGAATCCCCCTTATTCGGACAAGAATTACAGCTATGGATTTCTCTTTTTTATAATACAGGGCTGGATTATATTTTGTCTCATTGCTATGGACATAATTCTTGTTCGCAAAAGCAGAATTGCAGGTAAAAAACGTTTCTGGCTTCCGGTAATACCTGGCATTATACTTCTGGCATGGAACATTGCAAATATTCTCCGAGTACCTATAATCAACACCATTGCGGGCGATCTGACTGCAATCTGCTGTCTTTGTATAGCCGCCATCTTCCAAAGCTGCATCTTTTGTGGTCTGATTCCTACCAACAGCCGCTACTTTGAATTATTCCAGTCAAATGGCAGTCTGGATGCAGAGATTACAGATAACACTTTTCATCGATATTATTATTCCGGAAACTTTCCAAAACTTACCGAGGAATTGCGTGAATGTGTGATTGCCAATTCTTCAATACAAGAGAATGGAGTTTTGATCAAACATATTCCTGTTAAAGGCGGGCATTTATTCTGGACAGAAGATATTTCTGTACTTCTGGATCAGTACCAGGATATTGAAGAACAGCAGGAAGAATTAACCGAACGAAACCAGCTTTTACAGATGACTTATCAAAAAGAAGCTGCGAGAAAAAAACTAGAAGAACAGAACCGACTTTTAAATATGATTCAGGATCAGACATACAAACAGTATGAGCTGCTTTCCTCATATATGAAAAAGCTTGAACAAACTGAATCCAGAGAAGAATATGATATGCTCCTGAGTAAGATTGTAGTCGTAGGAACCTATTTGAAAAGAAGAAAAAATCTTGTACTTACCAGATACAGTTCACAAGGAGATTCTCTTACTATGGCCGATCTGAAGCAGAGTCTTGCAGAATCCTGCGAAAATCTGAAACTATGCAGGATCCGTGCAGCTTATTATGTACAGGATAAAGAAAAGCAGCTTCAAGCAGATGATATTCTGAACTGCTATGACTTTTTTGAATGGCTGATTGAACAGCTTTTTGATGTTATAAATTCAGTCTTTTTCCATGTAACCCAGATTGACGAAAAACTACAGATTTCTGTCCATGTTATGAGTTCAACAGATATTCATAATTTTCTGAAAGAACGACCTGAACTTTTAATACAGCAGGAGGAGGAACAGGAATGGTTTATTCGATGTCCGCTCTCATAAATGATACCATAAAATTACAAAATGTTCTTATGATCCTTATGGAAATATGTCTGATTCTTGAATTTATCCTACTATTTTCAAGAATTATGCGTGCTGTTGAAAAATGGAAGATAGCTGTTTCCGCATCATGGCTGATCATTTCTTTTCTTATTATGGCCGGACTTTTGAATGACCATCGACACAGACTGGATAAACCTCCGCATAAACCTATCTTTTATTCATTTCCGGCATATGCATTGGTGATCATAATTGTTCTGCTGACTGTTTATCTTATTCTGGCAATTTGCAAAGAACTTAAGGAATACCATAATACATTGTCTCCCTGGTCTGTTTATGAAGCGGTAAACAATGTTCCCTGCGGTGTCTGCTTCTCAGATTCTCTAGGGCGTATTATCTTAAGCAACACAAAAATGCAGGAGCTGTGCAAAATGCTTACCGGTAATTATCTTCAGAATTTTGATTCTTTCCGTTATGCCATAAATTCCGAGCCAGTACAGGATAATGTAATCAAATTAAACTCTGATAACAATGTATTCTATTTTTAGGATGGTTCCGTCTGGATGTTTCAGGAATATCACCTTACAGAACCCTCACTGAAAGGCTATGTACAAACTGTCGCACTCGATGTTTCCGAAATATATTACAACAGTGAAGAGATTAAGAGGAACAATGAAAAACTGGCAAAACTAAATCAAAAGCTGGAAGAAATGTATGAACGAATCGGTGATGAAATACGCGAACAGGAAACTCTGTCCATGAAAATGCAGGTACATGATAACTTCGGAAGGAGCCTTCTCTCTATACGAAAAATCTTAGGAGACAAAGAATCACCAGAAAATATGAAGGAACAGTTGGAAACTTTAAAGCAACAGGTTTATATCCTTACCAATACAACCGTCGCTAATAAAGAAAACCAATATGAAGATACCGAAAGACATGCAGAAGAACTTGGTATTTCCATTCAGATCCAGGGCAGCTATCCAGATACTCCCGCATACCGGTGCCTTACAGATCGCGCTATTCGTGAATGCGTAACAAACTGTGCCCGACATGCACATGGAAATACTGTTTTTGTTATTATGAAAAGGAAACGCAACGAATATCAGATTCAGATCACCAATGATGGTGAATTGCCGTCAAAGGATGCCAAAGAGGGTGGTGGACTGTCTGCTCTGCGAAAAGCAGTTGAAGCAGAAGGTGGCTCTATGAACACTTTTTTCGAACCTGCTTTTTATCTGTTGCTGAATTTACCTCTGTTTGATGAAGAATACTAATTCAATTTTGGAAGGAAATGATTCTATGGCACGCATACTCATTGTAGAAGATCAGAAGATCATGCAGAAATATTTCGAGTTTATTATTTTACAGGATCCGGATTTAAAGCTCGTAGATACTATTTCAGATGCCCATGAAGCCGTAAAGATCTGCAATTATTCTGTCATCGATCTGGTTCTGATGGATGTGCAGACCTTCCATAACCATGACGGCCTGTCTGCCGGAAAGGCAATCAGAGAAGAGCATCCTGGAACCAAAGTACTCATTGTAACTTCTCTGATCGATCCTAAAGTTCTGGAAAGAGCTAAGACCGGATGCGCAGACAGTCTCTGGTACAAAGATCATGGTGAAGATGAAATACGTGATGTGATACACAGGACTCTTAATGGAGAACATGTTTTTCCGGATGTGACCCCGGACGTAGAACTGAACTGGATCACCAGCGGTGAGATCAGTCCACGACAGTTAGAAATGCTCCGGCTATATATCTGTGGTATGTCCTATTCCGAAATTGCAAAAGAAATGAACTGTACCACTTCCGGAGTACGCTGGAACTTTCAGGAAATGATTGCAAAAGCCGGATACAACTGTAAAGAGGATCTGATTGCTGCTGCATTAGAAAGTAAATTAATAGTTACCACGCTAAAATAAACCAAAGAGAGGAGATGACATCATGAAGAAAAAATTAATTGCAATATGCCTCAGTGCTTTGATGCTTACTTCTGTTACCTCCGTAAACTGTATGGCGGAAAATCCATACCCTGATGAAGAATCTTACAGCGAATCCAGTTTTGCTATTTTACAGGATATTCTTCGAGAAAATGACTGTCAGACAGGAATCGCTTTTCTGGGGTATATCGGATACGATGCCACAACCGAAGAAATTCTGGATTATACAAACCAAGAGGATTATGTCGCATCTTATCCGTTTCTTAAAAATGGTACCATCGTGGATGCGGGTGGTTATGAAGTCTTTGCGATCGTTCCGGCTTCGGACTGGTCGATCAGCGTATACTCCTCTGAGATGACCGAAGATGCCGTCTACAAAGATTATCTGGATTTCCCGTTATATGAGGGTTCACCTGATGAAGTGATCATTCTCCGATGCAACCTGAGTGAGATTTATTCAAACACAATGGTCACATCCAAAGAAGGCAATATGAGCGTTTCCTACCGTCCTTCCATTTCTTTGAAAGACGGCCACCTGGCAGAAGAACAGCGTTGCTACGATTTTTCAATCTACTATGATTTCGACTATGGACATAATGGTTCTGACAACTGTATGGAAAGCAATCTTCCTGAAGATTATTATGAGGATTATTACAGTGATACAGTACAAAACGCTTATGAACTTCTCTGTTCAACTGATGAGGTCAGCTACTATCTGGGGCTGGGATTCTTTGTATGGTATACCGGAAACAAAGATATGATCGATGACAAAGAATGCAGAGTATTCGTTCTCGGAAAAGACCTGGACGATCATATCGAAGTCAAAAATCATTACGCAGTCAGTGATAATCAGGTATATTACCTTGATGTGATTGAAAATACCTGGAATATTCTTGGATCCGGATAATGTAATTCCTACTTCACAATACCATAATGCTTCCTGATTCTTGAGTTTATACATTCTTGAGTTTGTACCCTTTTTGGCTTGAATTCCTTTTGTAAAGCATATATAATAGGAATACTGTGAAGAAATGTCGCTGCGATAAATTTTGTTGCGAAATTTTCTTCATGTAACCAGTTATATAACAACCTTCGAAAGGAAAACTATGAGAAAATTAGCATTGCGCGATGAAATACTTCTGCAGATTGACAAAGCTGCCCGTTACATCGGTGGTGAAGTCAATGCAGTTATGAAAAACAAAGAGGATGTCGATATCCGTTTTGCAATGGCATTCCCGGATGTCTATGAGATTGGTATGTCCAACCTCGGAATGATGATCTTATATGATATGTTCAACAAAAGAGACGACGTATGGTGCGAGCGTCTCTTTTCACCGTGGACAGACCTTGATAAGATCATGCGTGAAGAGCACATTCCATTATTTACTCTGGAATCTCAGGATCCGGTAAAGGAATTTGATTTCCTTGGTATCACTCTCGGATATGAAATGTGCTATACAAACGTTCTCCAGTTACTGGATCTCAGTGGAATCCCACTTCTTGCAAAAGAACGTACAGAGGATGATCCGCTGGTGATCGGCGGAGGCGCGTGTGCATACAATCCTGAGCCACTTGCACCGTTCTTTGACCTTTTCTATATCGGAGAGGGTGAAATGGTCTATGGAGCCCTTTTTGACGCTTACAAGGCAAACCAGAAGGCCGGTGGCAGCAGACAGGATTTCCTTCTGAAAGCAGCACAGATTCCTGGTATTTATGTACCTTCTCTCTATGAAGTTACCTATAAAGAAGATGGTACCATTAAATCCTTCCAGCCTAAATATGAAAATGTACCGGAAAAGGTTGAAAAACAGCTCGTTATCGATATGGATAAAGATTACAATAAACTGGAAGCTCCGGTCGTTCCTCATATCAAGGCAACACAGGATCGTGTTACTCTGGAAATCCAACGTGGCTGTATCCGCGGATGCCGTTTCTGCCAGGCTGGCATGATCTACCGTCCGACTAGAGAACGTGATATCGAGACATTAAAAGAATCTGCAAGAATCATGCTTCAGAAGACAGGACATGAAGAAATCTCTTTAAGTTCATTAAGTTCCAGTGATTACAGTCACCTGAAAGAGATCGTGAACTTCCTGATTGATGAATTCCGTGATGAGGCAGTCAATATTTCTCTTCCTTCTCTTAGAATCGATGCTTTTGCTCTCGATGTTATGAGTAAAGTTCAGGATGTCAAAAAAAGCAGCCTCACTTTTGCTCCGGAAGCAGGTTCTCAGCGTCTTCGTAATGTTATTAATAAAGGACTTACGGAAGAAGATATCCTGCACGGCGCCGGTGAAGCTTTCAAGGGCGGATGGAATCAGGTTAAGCTTTATTTCATGCTTGGACTTCCTACTGAAACAGAAGATGATATGAAGGGCATCGCGCATCTTGCCCAGAAGATTGCCGAGACCTATTATGAAGTTGTTCCAAAGGAGCAGCGTAAAGGAAAAGTACAGATCAATGTCAGCACTTCTTTCTTTGTGCCAAAACCGTTCACCCCGTTCCAGTGGGCACCTATGTTCCGAGAAGAGGACTTTATTGAAAAAGCCAAAGTTGTTAAAAATGAGATTCGTTCCCAGTTGAACCAGCGAAGCATCCGTTACAACTGGCATGAACCTGATGTAACTGTACTGGAAGGTTTCCTTGCAAGAGGTGACCGACGCTGTGCTGATGTCATCCTTAAAGCATATGAAAAGGGTGCTCTTTATGATGCATGGTCTGAAAGCTTCCACTATGACATCTGGAAAGAAGCCTTTAAAGAAACCGGTGTGGATATTGAGTTCTATACACTCCGTGAACGCAGCACGGATGAGATTCTTCCATGGGATTTCATTGATGCAGGTGTTACCAAAAAATTCCTGATCCATGAATGGGAACAGGCGAAAGCAGAAACCGTAACACCAAACTGCCGTCAGAAATGCTCTGGCTGTGGTGTACTTAAATACAAAGGAGGTGTGTGCTGTGAAAGTAAGAATTAAGTTTGCCAAAACCGGGCATATGAAATTTGTCGGTCATCTGGATACCATGCGTTATTTCCAGAAAGCCATCCGCCGTGCTGAGCTTCCGGTTGCATTCTCCGGTGGCTACAGTCCGCATATGATCATGTCTTTTGCGGCACCACTTGGTGTTGGCACAACCAGTCTTGGTGAGTACTTTGATATGGAACTAACTGAAACAGTTCCAACCAAAGAGATCGAAGACCGTCTCAATGCCGTTATGGCAGAGGGTGTGTCCATTTGCTCTGCGCGTCAGGTAGAAGACGGTAAGGCAAGTACCGCTATGGCTCTGGTAGCTGCTGCCGATTATTTTATACAGTTCCGCGAAGGAAAAGAACCTGCTGCAGACTGGCGTGCCGGACTGGATGATTTTCTTTCCCAGAAAGAGATCATTGTAACCAAGAAAACTAAACGCAGTGAAAAAACGGTAGACATCCGTCCATATATTTATGAAATGCATTTAGATGGTGAAGGTGTTTTCATGCAGCTTGCTTCTGCAAGTTCCAACTACACCAAACCGGAACTTGTCATGGACACTTTCCTTCGTTGGATGGATGAGGAACCGCTTCCATTTGCATACATGATCGAACGTCGTGAGATTTATGCCAACAAAGGTGATGAAGAACATCTGAAACTCGTTTCTATGGAATCATTAGGTGAAGAAGTTGAATAAGCTGATCATTACAGAAATGCTTCTTAACGAAGTTCCCTGTACCGTCTGTGCAATCGTCCAGGACCAGAAGGTAATTGAACTTCGTCTGGAGCCTTCCGGGAAAAAAAATACTCTTAACAATATTTATGTAGGACAAGTTGAAAACATTGCCGCCAATATTCAGGCGGCTTTTGTCCGTTTAAGCGATTCCGTAAATGGCTATCTGCCTCTGAATCAGTGTACGAATGCCATTTACACAGATGGTCGAAAAACAGATCAGCCCCTGCGTCCTGGAGACCAGCTTCTGGTTCAGATCAACCGTGAAGCCATGAAAGGGAAACTTCCTGCATTGACCGCAAATCTGAATTTTTCGGGAAAATATCTTGTTCTGACTACAGGAAATCGAAAAATAGGTTTTTCCAACAAACTTTCCAAGGAAGAGAGCAGTCTTCTGAATAAATGGCTGGAAGAAGAACGTAGCCTGCCGGAACGTGAGTATGGCATCATTGCCCGTACAAATGCTGCAGAAGCTTCCAAAGAAGAATTTTTTCATGAATTGGAAATGTTGAAAAAACAATATGAAAAAGTTGCCGTTCATGGACGGAACCGTACCTGTTACAGCCTTCTGTATGAAGCAGAACCATTTTACCTGGCAGCAGTTCGCGATGTCTATACCAGAGACCTGGATGAGATTGTTACTGATATTCCTGAAACACATGAAAAGATCTTCGCTTATCTCAGCGAATTTCAGCCAGATAAACTGGAAATACTGAAACTGTATCAGGATAAATTACTTCCACTATATAAACTTTACAGTCTGGAGGGTGCGATCGATGAAGTATGCCATGAAAAAATCTGGCTGAAAAGTGGAGGTTTTCTTGTTATCCAGCAGACGGAGGCATTTGTTTCCATTGATGTCAACAGTGGAAAATACACCGGCAGGAAAAAAGCAGAAGAGACTTACCGCAAAATAAATCTTGAAGCTGCTGCTGAGATTGCCCGTCAGATACGGCTTCGAAATCTTTCCGGAATCATCCTGATTGATTTCATCAATATGCAGAATCCGGATCATCAGGATGAACTTTTTCATGTCCTTCAGAAGTATCTCCGCAAAGACCCGGTCAAATGCAAAGCAATTGATATCACACCACTTCATATCCTCGAGATGACCAGGCAAAAGGTTCGACGCCCACTGATTGAAGATCTGAAGGAATTAAATGCGAAATAAATTAGATACAACCTTAACCATTTTTTAACACTAGTTTCATTGACTTTTGGTCATATTTGAGGTTATAATATTGATCGGTTAAGTAATTGACTAATAAAGAACAATTACATTTATTTAAAAATTATAGTATAAAGGCAGGTGAACAGAATGGATAATTGTGATTCTCACGGGCGAAGTTGTCGCACAGGACGAAAGAGTTGCATAGGATGTGATGGAATCATTTTTTATCACATTCTGTTTTAATTTGTCTGCTTTTCTTTTCTATTTCTTATAGATCTGATTTTTATTCAGATACTCTTTTATCCTGTTAACAGATCCCATGAACACAATTAATAAAACCCAATATGACATGTTGTTTTTAACTTAAAAAGGCATGCCTTATTTGCGTGCGGATAAATCAAGTCTTTAATTAGTCTGATTTATCTTAAGTTGAGGATTTTTTCTCAATTTCATTACAAAAGAACAGGAGGGATACTGCATGGAAAAAAGAGTGCAGGATTACACCAGTGAGATTCTGGAAGTAGTAAAAAGCAATGCATCACCGGCAGTTCTGTGTCAGCGTCTTCAGGATTATCATGAAAATGATATTGCTGATGTACTGGAAAAGCTGAGCCCGGCAGAACGCTGCAAGTTATATAGAATTCTGGATATGGATACTATTTCCGATATTTTTGAATATACGGAAGAAGCAGATGTTGTTAAATATCTGGAGGAAATGAATATCCGAAAAGCCGCTGCAATTTTATCAAAAATGGATACAAATGTATTATCCGATGTTTTGCAGCAGTTTGATCGTTCAAAACGAAAGATCTTCGTTGAATTACTGGATGACGAAGTTCGTCACGACATCGAAATGATCAATTCTTTCGATGAAGATGAAATCGGTAGCCGTATGACAACAAATTATATTGTCATCCACGAGAATCTTACTGTCAAAGAAGCCATGACTGAACTGGTTTCTCAGGCTGCTAAAAATGACAATATTTCTACTATTTTTGTTATTACTGCATCTGAAGAGTTTTATGGTGCCATTGATCTGAAAGATCTGATCATTGCACGCCGCGATCACCCTCTTGAAGAACTGATCGTAACTTCTTATCCTTATGTGTATGGTACTGATCTGATTGATGAATGTATCGAGAATCTGAAAGATTATTCCGAAGATTCTATCCCGGTACTCGACAACGACAATCGTCTGCTTGGTGTTATCACCTCTGCTAACATCGTAGATCTTGTCGATGATGAAATGGGCGATGACTACGCAAAGCTGGCTGGTCTGACAGCAGAAGAGGATCTTAACGAACCCCTTAAAGAAAGTATGAAAAAACGAATGCCATGGCTGGTCATTCTTCTTGCTCTCGGTATGATCGTATCTTCAGTTGTTGGTATATTTGAAAAGGTTGTTACCAATCTGCCGATCATCATGTGTTTCCAGTCTCTGATCCTGGATATGGCCGGTAACGTTGGTACACAGTCCCTGGCGGTAACGATCCGTGTTCTTATGGACGAATCCCTGACAGCCAAACAGAAATTTGAACTTGTATTTAAAGAAATGAAGATTGGTCTCTGCAATGGTGGTGTACTTGGTTTAATGTCATTTGCACTGATCGGTCTGTACATTTATATTATCAAAGGCAAAACCCTTATATTTGCATATGCAGTATCTGGATGCATTGGTTTATCCCTGCTTCTCGCAATGCTGATTTCCAGCGCCGTAGGTACCTGCATTCCATTGTTTTTCAAAAAAATCCATATTGACCCGGCAGTTGCTTCCGGTCCATTGATCACAACCATCAATGACCTTGTAGCTGTAATTTCCTATTATGGATTAAGCTGGATCTTCCTGATCGAAGTCCTTCATCTTGCCGGATAAACCATTGGGGACGGAGTTAGTGGCTTTAAAGAGCCACTAACTCCGTCCCCAATCTTTATTCTTCTCTTAATTTAACTGCGGTTGCCGCCTGACGCCGTCTGGCGTCGTCTAAGGCTGCGTAATGCTTCTTAGTAGTATTGACATCCTTATGTCCCAGAACGTCCGCTACAAGGTAAATATCGCCCGTTTCCTGGTACAGTGCGGTACCATAGGTGCTTCGAAGCTTATGCGGTGTAATTTTCTTAGTGGTTGTAATCTGCCTGGAATATTTTTTTACCATATTCTCAACAGCCTGCACGCCAATTCGTTTGCGCTGGGCAGAATAGAAGAGAGCGTGCTCATGACCGGCAAGAGGAGTGATTCCCTCACGGACCTCCAGGTATCTTTTGAGTGCTTTTTCTACCTCAGGCCCAAAATAAACAACCATTTCATTTCCACCTTTTCGAGTGACTTTGATTCCATTATTCTTAAAATCTACATCTTCAATATCCAGCCCGACACATTCGGAAACACGGATTCCGGTTCCAAGAAGCAATGTAACGATTGCCAGATCGCGTTCTTTTGTTTTTTCATAAAACACACGTTTCTGGCCGGTAAGTGTATCACCACAGTGTTCTATATAATCCAAAAGCATGGCAACTTCATCAGTATCCAGACGAATAATGCTTTTTTCATGGATTTTCGGTACATCAATAAGCACTGTAGGATTCGTATGGATCATTTCACGTTTGTAATAATAGGCATAAAAACTCCTCAAAGCGGAGATTTTTCTTTTCAGGCCACGTTCACCATTTGTTTCTGTTTTATCACCTGACTGATATAGTTTCAGATATTCCTGGTATTCCTCAAGATCGACAGCTTTAATCTGGTCGAGAACATCAACCGTAAAATCAGTCATGGCATGATCTTTGAATGCAGGATTTTCATCCAGAAGAAACTGGAAAAAAATTCGAATGTCATATGCATAAGAAATTCTTGTTTTGGCAGTTGTGGTCGTGTCAATTGCCCGGAAATAATCTTTACAGAATGGAGGCAGCGTTGCCAGAACCTGACGAAGCTTTAATGTATTTTCCATATCTGTATGTTCACGGTAAGTTGTTTTTTTATCGCTCATAAAATTAAATTTCCCCTTCAATATAAAAGAAACTATAAGAACTATAAAAATGGATTTACAAAGGGATTAATTATGGCATTTATCGAAAGAGCCCTTCTCATCTATATGAAAAACTCGGGTTTGTCGTATAGATATAGATAACTCTTTCAAATGCCATATTCAGGGATTTTTCTGATTTTTCCATATCTGACATTTGTAAAACATTTTCGTTTATAATTTTCAGTTCTTTTATTCCTCAAATTCCGCTGTTACAATAAATCCTCTTGGCGTATGTTCGATATTTTTTATGATTCCATGTGTTGACTTGATTCGTTCTGAATTTTTATAACATCCTGACATGGCTACAGCCGGTTCGATAATATAACTGTAATTCATATATGATTGAAACTCCGAGATTTCAACTTCATCACCAATATGAATCAGTCCCTGGCGTTCCATTTTAAACTTTTCCTGACGCATTAAAATTCTTCTTTCTGTCTAATTATTTTAACTGAAAAATTTATAATATTTTTTCATCCAATATAATCGTAAAAGGTCCATCATTGATCAATGATACCTTCATGTCCGCTCCAAAAATCCCATGTTCTACAACAGGTACTGATTTTTTCGCCTCCTGAATCATATATTCATATAATTCCTCCGCCATATGTGGTTCACCCGCTTCAATAAAACTTGGTCTGTTTCCCTTCTTGCAGTTTGCATACAGCGTAAATTGTGAAACCATCAAAAGTTCTCCATTTACATCTTTTAAGGACAGATTAGTCTTTCCATTTTCATCTTCAAAAATACGCAGTCCAAGCAGTTTTTTTAAGTATTTATCCGCCACCTCTCTGGAATCTTCATGACCTGCTCCCACAAAGACAAGCAAACCTTTATTTATCTTTCCTATCGTATTTTCGTTTACCTGTACCTCTGCCTGAAGTACACGTTGTATTACAAGACGCATTTTCTTCCTCCCGGATCTATTATTTATATATCTGTTTTATTTTTATTATACCATGTGCAAACAACTAAGAAAAGCCCTGTACAGGACAGCTCATTTCTGTAGAACTCCTGTAACAGGGCTTAAAATATCCTGTTTATTATTTGGATATTTTGGTTCTGTCAAAAATTTTAATGGATTCAATTATTGCCTCAGTTGCATAATCAATACCAAGCTTACCGCTGTCTATGCAAAGATTATAGCTCCGTGCAGCCCCCCATTTCTTATTGGTATAGTAATTATAATAACTGGCTCTGCTCTTGTCAGTTTTTGTAATCATATCTTTTGCTTCTTTTGGAGTTTTTCCATGTTTGGATGCAATTCTGTTGATTCTCCAGTCAAGATCCGCATGCACAAAAATACTGAAACAATCATTCCAGTCTGCCAGTGCATAATCTGCACAACGTCCTACCATTACACAAGGTCCCTCACCTGCCAGTTTCTTAATTGCATCAAACTGTGCCAGAAAAATTTTGTGATTCATTGGCATATCTGAGAATCCTGATGAAGAATATCCAAAAGAATATGTATCCATTACAAGAGAATACAGAAAACTATTGGTTGGCTTTTCATCATGGTGTTCAAACAGCTCTTTGCAGATTCCGCTGTCATTTGCAGCGTGTTCCAGAAGTTCCTTATCATAACATTTAATTCCGAAATATTTAGCAACCTCCTGTCCAATCTGTCTTCCGCCGCTTCCATATTCACGTCCGATTGTAATAATTGAGCTTGTACTGTTCATAATATACACTCCCTTCTGCAAAAATCATGTTACTATTATACAATATTTTCAAAAGAATTCCAACTATTTTCTCAATTTATCCAAAAGTTTTGAAAAATATTCCGGAATCGGAGCCTCAAACTCCATATATTCTCCGGTTACCGGATGTATAAATCCAAGAATCATTGCATGAAGTGCCTGTCCCTGAAGATGATAAGGATTTTTGGAAGATCCATAGACCGTATCTCCAAGGAGTGGATGTCCCAGACTTGCCATATGTACACGAATCTGATGCGTGCGACCTGTTTCCAGACGACATTCAATATATGTGGCCTGACCGAAACGCTCCAGGACTTTATAATGTGTAACTGCCTCTTTTCCATTTTTATGGTTGATCGCCATCTTCTTACGATCGATCGGATGACGCCCGATCGGTGCGTCTACAGTCCCTTCATCTTCTTTGATATTTCCCTGGACAATTGCGCGATATCGTCTTTTAATACTGTGTTCCTTAAGCTGTTCTGCAAGGTTTCTGTGCACCATATCATCCTTACAGATCAAAAGAGCCCCCGTAGTGTCTTTATCGATACGATGAACGATACCAGGACGCATAACTCCATTGATTCCGGAGAGATTATCTCCACAATGTGCCATTACAGCATTAACCAGCGTTCCCTCCATATGTCCTGCACTTGGATGTACGACCATGTCTTTAGGCTTATTTACAACCATAAGCCATTGATCCTCATACAGAATATCTAACGGAATGTTCTCCGGCTTTATATCCGGTATCTGCAGATCCGGAATATTTAAAATAACATGATCTCCCGGCTGTGTTTTATAATTTGCCTTAACAATATGGGTATTCACAGAAACCACTCCATCTTTCAGCAGCTTCTGCAGATAAGAACGCGAAAGATCCGGACAGCACTTTGCCAGATACTTATCGATTCTGACGCTTTTTTCTGAAGAATCTATATTAAATTCTAGTTTTTCCATAAGTCATCCTTTATTTTTTAATAAAATCAAAATCCTCATCTCCGTAGTGAAAAAGAATGAGTATCACCAATGCAATGCCTCCACATACAACATAGATATCTGCAAGGTTAAATATCGGAAAATCAATCAAAGAAACGTAAATAAAATCTACAACATATCCTCGAAATGCCCGGTCAATAAAATTTCCTGCCGCACCTCCTGTCAGAATACCACCTACCAGAATCAGTGGAATATAATATCCTGTTTTAGGAATTCTGAAGAAAAGCCACAACATTGCAGCACAAAAAACTATGCACAGTACAAGAAAAAGCATCTGACGGCCCTGAAGCATGCCAAATGCCATTCCTCTGTTTTCCAGATACTGCAACTCCAGGACACCCGGAATAAGTGTCATCCCGGATGTTTCCTTTAATTTTGATACTGCCCAGTATTTTGCTGCCTGATCTGCCACTATGAGTAATATAATTCCAGTAAACCACACCAAAAAACAGATAAAAGAAGTTTTCTTTTTATTCATCGAAGAATCTCCTGAATTCCCTCCAGCAATTCCTGATCTGTCACGGTACGATCAATAAAACTGCCTCCAAGCCCCTTCATAAGAACAAATTTAATCTGTCCCTGTTCCATTTTCTTGTCCTTTTTGGTCGCAGCAAGAATATCTCCCGCATGCAATCCCTCGATGTACGTTGGAAGCCGATAAGACTCACAGCCCTGTATGATCTGCTGATATTCTTTTTCTGTAAGCAGATCTCTGTTCAGAGAAATCTTTGCAGCTGCAATAAGCCCGATCGCAACACACTGGCCATGCAAGAGTTTAAAATCCATGAGTTTTTCTACTGCATGGCCAATCGTATGACCAAGATTAAGCAATGCACGTTCTCCCTGCTCTTTTGGATCACGTTCTACAACACCTGCTTTGATCTCACAGCAGCGACGAATCATTTTCTTCAGAAGTGCTGTATCCAACTGCTGTATTTTTTCCTGCTCCGCACACACAAACTGATAAAAGTCTCCGTCGCAGATAAGCCCTGTCTTCAAGACTTCTCCCATGCCACAGGCAAACTGTTCTGCCGGAAGAGAACGCAATGTGTGAAGGTTCATATAAACAAGACGAGGCTGATGGAAAGCACCTACCATGTTTTTATACTGCTCCAAATCTACTCCGGTCTTACCTCCAACACTGCTGTCCACCTGAGAAAGAAGTGTTGTAGGAACCTGAATAAAATCGATACCGCGAAGATATGTTGCCGCACCAAATCCTGCAAGATCACCTACCACACCGCCTCCAAGCGCAATGATCAGACTCTTACGGTCCAGTTTTTCCTCGATCAGTACTTTATAAAGCTGTTGTACTGTATTCAGATTTTTGCTTTTTTCACCTGCTTCAAATGTAAACACAGATATTTTGGAAGCTACTGGTGAAAGAACTTTCTGTACCTCTGCCGCATAAAGCGGTGCCACATTCGTATCTGTTACAATACAAAAATTTCTGTTCTCCAGTCCCTCTGTCCGAATTGCGTCTGCAAGTTTCTCAAAACCATCCTCAAAATAGATCGGATAGTAAAAATCTCCGTTTCTTCTGACCTGTAATGCATCTGTGCCCATATCTTAGTCCTCCTGATCCTTACTGGTAACGCAGCAGCTTCACACTGTTCCGTCCCTTTTTTGTCTGTCTGGAAACGCCCTCATACCGAAATCGCCCCCTGCCACGTACCGAAATAATATCTCCATCTTTTGGCTCATATCCATTCGATGTAATTAATTTTCCATTTACAAATACCTGACCGCCTTCTATGAAAGGAACCATACTGTTTCTTGAAGTCTGAAAAGCCAGTCCAATCAGTGCATCCAGACGTACGGAAGCACATGTGCCATTGATCTCCTGAAATTCCGGCTCCGGTATATGTTCCGGATTATCCACCATAGAAAGTTTCATAGTCGTATGGCGTACTCTGGTCAGATTTTCTATGATATAATCTGCAATTTTTTCGTGACAGAATATCCATGCAGTATGTTTCTGTACAAGAATATCTCCTATCACAGCACGCTCGATTCCCAAATTGAGAACTGCTCCCAGAAAATCACGATGCGTCAGGTCCTCTGAAAATTTCGCAGCAAGTGGTTCTGCCTTCAGGCATTTAATAGGATACTTCCATGGAAATAAAAGAGCATCAGGATGAAATGCTACCATCTGACGCTCTGCCTGTTCGTAACCGCCAAAACATTCCATAACTACGCCTGGCATTTGATTTTTACGGTCATTTATGATATTTTGTTCATTTAAATTAAGAAAATCCGAAAAAGTGACAATATCTCTCTGATAAGAGAGATTTGCCAGTTCCCGGATTCTCTTGATAAAGAATTCGTCTTTTTCCATTGTTAATCAATACCCTGTGTTAATCAATATCCTGCTCTTACAGACGGTACCGGATTACTTCCAAGAATATTCTGAAGATCACCAGTAATATCCACATTGTAAGGTCCAAGAATGAAGATATAGCTGGATACCTTCTGCAGGCTTCCACCCAGAGAATAACATGCACCGGATGTAAAATCGATAATCCTCTGTGCAAGTTCCATATCAAGTCCTTCAAGATTCAATACAACTGTAGAATTGTCTACTAATGTATCTGCAATTTCACGAGTATCTTCCATCGATGTAGGTCTGATTACACATACTTCCATATTTGCTGCCTGTGATCCCTTTCTGCTGCTTCGCATTGGAGTGATCTTGGATGAAGTACTTCGTGCCGGCTTGTCCTGTTTGACAGATACTTTTGGTATGGAAACAGTTTTGACTGGCTGTTTCGGTGCAGCTGCAACCGGTTCTTCATCATCAAAATCATCAACCTCTTCGTCATCAGCTTTTTTAGAGAATTTCTGGAAAAATTTCTTTACAGGCTTATCCTCCTGATCATCATCCAGGAAATCATCGTCATCACTGTCAAGAAGATCATCATCTAAATAATCATCTTCATCATAATCATCATTAAGTTTTACGGCATCCAAAAGTTTATCTAAAACGCTCATTTTAATCTCCAATCCTATTTGTCTTATGGCTCAATGCGAATAGTCTCTTTCACCGAAAATACCCGTTCCAACCCGAACCATCGTAGCGCCCTCCTGCACGGCAACCTGATAATCTCCGGTCATACCCATGCTCAAAACACTCATATTAACATTATTAATGTTTTTGGCTGCAATGTCAACACTTAATTTCTTCAATTGACGGAAAATCCCACGATTCTCCTCCGGATCTTCGACATATGGAGCAATCGTCATCAGGCCCTTTATATTTATATGCGGCAATGCTGCCACAGATTCCACAAGTGAAAGAACTTCTTCTGTTTTCAGGCCGAATTTACTCTCCTCCTGTGCTACATTTACTTCAATAAGTATCGGAACTGTCACATTATGTTTTGCAGCTTCATTTTCAATTGTTTCTGCAAGTCTCAGAGAATCTACAGAATGAATCAGTGCAACCTTGTCTACAATATATTTTACTTTATTTCTCTGCAGATGTCCGATCATATGCCAGCGAATATCTGACGGGAGCTGTGGATATTTATCCATGATCTCCTGAACCTTATTTTCTCCAAAGTCTCTTGAACCTGCATCATACGCTTCCTGAAGCATAGACACCGGTTTCGTCTTACTTACAGAAATCAATGTCACTTCTCCCGGATCACGATTTACTGCCCTGCATGCTTCCTCAATGTTTTTGCGAACCTGTTCAAGATTTTCTGTTATCATAATTTATAAGCCTCCTGATTCGTATAAAATTCTTTATTAATCATTTTACCTTTTAATATAAAATTTCTTCCTCATCTACTTTATCAGCATTTCGTACAATATGATCATACCTCGCCAGACCATATGCTGTATTTTTTGAAACGATCGCATATTCTTCATTCTGATCCAGTATCTCTATTCTGCGAAATACGGCATACCCCTGGTTGATACAATATACACCCTCAAGTACACCGACATCACTGACTACATAGCGGCTCTGATCTTTCTGGCTGATGATCACGTCACCTTCTTTAAATGACTTCTGATCAACATAATACAGATATTTTTTCTTACTTTCATCCTCTGTATCCTGGCTTCCATCCTCTATGCTTGCATAAATAGACGGATTTACAAATGTACGTGTCTCGTTTCCGCTTTTATCTTTGCCAAGGACCATGAAACCTGTTTCCTGACTGTCTTCATTTGTTGTCGCATAATCAGAAGGTATCAGGTAAAATTCCTTTGTAACAATTGATGACAATGGAATTTTCAATCCAGTGACTGTATTTGTTACAAGTTCTATTTCCAGGAAACGATCTGAGGCATAGCGAATCACACCCTTGTTAAAATCAATCTTGCCATACTTAGCTCCATCAATCTCAACAATACTGAAATCTCCACTCTGAGTCATATCATCTTTCAGAAATTTCACACGCACAACCGTACGGTCAGCGAGCTTTGCCGCCTGCTTCTCACTCAACGGAATCATCAGGCTCCAGTTCTCATCCGAAACCAACGTATAAAGACTGTCCCCAGCTGAAACAGCATCGTGTGTCTTAAGATCTGTTTCATGATAAGAATTCTGGTCAAAGTCTTCTGCCGTAAGGGTATCCGCTGTTTTATTTTCGTATCCATCTGTCGAATACAAAATAATTCCATCCTGTTCTGCTTTGCTGAGTGTCTGCCCTCCATAGCTTACAACCCCGGAATCCGATGAAGTACCACTTACCCCTGCATACTGTAAGATACTTCCCTCAAGATTATATTTAAAGCTGTATGTATTATTAAATTTGCTCGGGTTATATCCCTTTGAAAAACTCAACATCTGACTGCGAATTGCAGAAAGATCATCTGAACTCAGTTCAGCAGACGATTCTGTCTTCTGTGAACTGCTGATACCATATACCACGCCGTTGGCATTAATCTTGCTACCTTCCCGGGCATAATAACTGACATATCCCCCTGTCTCTGCCTTATATACTTTCTCTGTCCGTATCGCAAGTCCCGTATAGGTTTCATTTCTGGAAAGAGGTCCGGCAATGACCAGATATGATTCAATGTTGGAAGATGTCAGATACAAAACAACACTGAACAGCATATAGAGAAACAGAGCTCCAAACAGCATTGTACCAATATTCAACCCCAACACACTTTTGATCTTCTTTAATATTCCTGCATTATCTGCAAAATGTTTATCCTTATCAGGCAAAAAAATGCCTCCTTTATTCTTTTAACTAAATTACATACCAAGATATTGTACCATTTTCACCTTCATCTGACAAGAAAAAGGGGAAATTATTCAGTACGAACATATTTTCCGAATATTTGTTTGCTATTACGAAAAAGGTATGTTATACTTTTTATTAATCAGAATGATCGTGAATCAGGAGGTATTTTCTATGGCATACGGCAGAATCAGCAAGAAACAGCAGGAGATTCTGGATTATATAAAAAATGAGATTCTTAACAGAGGATTTCCCCCAGCAGTCAGGGAGATTTGTGAGGCAGTTAATCTGAAGTCTACTTCTTCTGTTCACTCTCACCTGGAAGCTCTCGAAAAAAACGGTTATATACGCAGAGATGCCACGAAACCACGTGCAATTGAAATCATTGATGATAATTTTAACCTTGTCCGCAGAGAAGTTGTAAATGTACCTCTGGTAGGAACCGTTGCAGCCGGTCAGCCTATGCTTGCCGTTGAAAACATCGAAGGATATTTTCCGGTTCCTGCAGAATATATGCCAAATGCGCAGAGCTTCATGCTTAAAGTAAAAGGTGACAGCATGATCAATGCCGGCATCTTTGACGGTGATCAGGTTCTGGTCAGACAACAGAGTTCTGCTTCTAACGGAGATATTGTAGTTGCACTGGTAGAGGATTCTGCCACAGTTAAGACTTTTTACAAAGAAGACGGCTATTATCGCCTGCAGCCGGAGAATGATTCAATGGAACCGATTCTTGTACATGATAATCTCAAAATTCTTGGTAAAGTATTTGGTGTTTTTCGTTTATACGAATAAAAAACAGGAGTATATCAGATTATTTTCCGATATACTCCTGTTTTTCGCCATCTATGGTTTACATATTTTTTTTTACAGTTAACTTATTTCAAAAATTCTGAAACATCCAGTTCTTTTCCATCTCTCCAGATTCTTTCAAGATCGTAAAAAAGACGATTTTCTTCATCAAACACATGAATAATAAGATCACCATAATCCATAAGAATCCAGTTTGAATTTCTTGTTCCTTCAATCTGTTTTGGTTCAAATCCAGCTCTTCCAAGCTGTTCCTCAACATTATCTACAATTGCCTGCACCTGGTTCAGATTGCTTCCGCTTGTAATCACAAAATAATCCGCGATCACAGAAACCTCTCGGATATCAATTACCTTTATGTCCAGTGCTTTTTTATCATCAATTGCTTTGCAGGCAATGCTTACCATTTCCTGTTCTCTGTTCATAAACATGTTTCCTTTCCGGATCAGGCCTGTTTTCGAATTTTCAGCCTGTCCTCATGTAGCATTGTATAATAAGCATACGCATCTTTAGTTGCTGAATCTACATCATTTGGATTTTCATCCAGATAAGACAACGTATCTTTCAGAATCTGATACATACACTCATCCAGATCTTCAAATGCCAGTCTGCGGATTTCTGTAAGCCTTGGCGCTTTATTTCGTGCCGGCTCGATATAATCTGCAATATAAACAATTTTTTCCAGCATAGTCATATCCGGTTTACCTGTTGTATGATATGTGATTGCAGAAAGAATCTCCTTATCTGTGACATTATATTTTGCCTTTGCAATATATGCCCCCAGTTTAGCATGAAGAAGAAACGGATGTTCTTTTTCAAAATCACTGACCGGAATATGGTGTTCTGCACATATCTTTAACTTTTTTTTATTTGGAATACATTTTGCACTGTCATGAAGCAGGCCGGCCACCTGAGCATTTTTCAGGTCATATCCGTGTACCATCGCAAGAGAAGCACAGGTAAACATAACTCCTAAAGTATGTTCATAGCGGTTTTCATCAAGATATTTGGCAAGTTTTTTTTGCATTTTTATGAAATCGTAATCAGACATTGTTGTGGCCAACTCCCTCTGTTATGTGATAAATGTGATTTTTATCTATATAATCAGCTACTGCATCTGGCACATAATACCGGAGACTCTTACCCTCCTGATGCCACTTGCGCAGCAGTTGACTTGAAATATCTATATTCAGTGTATTCAGGCTGATAAATCGGCCATTATACCGTTCAGACAAATATGTCATCTGTTCATTAAGTTTCTCAACCGGCACATGATCACGTACTGCTACAACAATCGTACAGGCTTTACATATTCTTGCCGGCTCTCTCCATGAGGAAAAATCGTACAGAGAATCCGCTCCGATAATAAAATAATAATCGGTGTCCGGATTTTGTTCTTTCAGTGTTTCCAGTGTATGGTAGGTATATGTGAATCCTTTATCATTCATTTCGGTCAACGAAAGTTCAAAATGTGGATTTCCGGAAATTGCTTTTTCTACCATAGATACTCTCTGAGCATCTGTGGCCCGTCCAATCCGGTTCTGTTTATGAGGAGGATTTCCGGCCGGCATAAATAATATCTTATCCAGGCCAAGCTGTTCATATGTTTTCTCCCCCAGTATCAGATGACCGATGTGGATCGGATCAAATGTTCCTCCCATAATACCAATTTTTTTACGTCTGGTTTCCATTGTTCTCTGTACTCCTTCTCGTATTACGGAAGAATGATTTTTTTCTTGTTGTCTTTTCCTTCACGGTAAAGAACGATTTTTCTTCCAATCACCTGAACAACCTGTGAATGTGTTCTCTCTGCCAGAACTTCTGCCATCTGACGCGGATCATCCAGGCAATTTTGAAGTACACTGATTTTGATCAGTTCACGTGCTGCAAGTGCCTCATCAACAGCCGCTGTATTTTCCGGTGTGACAGAACCCTTACCAAGCTGCATGATCGGTTCCATTTTCATTGCAAGACCTTTCAGGTATGCTCTCTGTTTGCTTGTCATAGTTTCAGACCTTTCTATTTATAATAATCAAAGTCAAATCCGTACATACGGACAGTATTTCCCTCTTCAATACCTGCTTTTTCCAGTTCCTCCAGGATACCGCCTTCTTTCAGGAAACGCTGGAAGAAAGCAAAGCCTTTTTCAGAATCCAGATTGGTATATCCAAGCATTTTTTCAATCTTAGGTCCTTCCACAACAAAGATATCCGGATCTTCAGGATGTCTCTCAACTGTAAACGGAAGATTTTCGGTAAATAATTCATCCTCTGGGAAGAATTCCTGTTCAAATACGATACGCTCTGCCGGAACACTGTCCAGAAGTTCCTTGATTCCGTAGAGAAGTTCTTTCAGTCCCTGACCTGTTACTGCCGAAATTGGATAAACCTTGATTCCCTTTGGTTCAAACTCTGCCTTAAGACGGTCAATAGGATTCTCCTCACCGTCATCAAAAATACAATCGATCTTATTTGCAGCAATCAGCTGAGGTCTTGCCGCAATGTCCGGATTATATGCTTCCAGTTCTTTGTTGATCTTATGAATATCGTCTACCGGATCACGTCCTTCGGTAGATGCTGCATCCACAATATGAACAAGAACACGGGTACGTTCGATATGTCTCAGGAATTCATGGCCCAGACCAACTCCCTCGGATGCACCTTCGATCAGTCCCGGAATATCAGCAATAACAAAGCCACCATTTGCTGTATCCACTACACCGAGGTTCGGACTTAATGTTGTAAAGTGGTAATTGGCAATTTTCGGCTGGGCATTTGTTACTCTGGAAAGGAATGTGGATTTTCCAACGTTTGGAAAACCAACAAGTCCAACATCTGCGATCACTTTCAGCTCCAGAAGGACTTCCAGCTCCTGCGCCGGCTGGCCTGGCTGCGCAAATTTAGGAACCTGCATGGTAGGAGTTGCATAATGCTGGTTTCCTTTTCCACCACGTCCGCCCTTCAAAACGATCTGACGGCGGTTCTCTCCGGACATATCTGCAATTACCTTACGTGACTGTGCTTCCATAATTACAGTTCCTTCCGGGACTTTCAGAACAATGTCATCACCATCAGCTCCATGGCAGCGTTTTTTTCCGCCTTCCTGACCGTCCTGTGCTTTAAATTTGTGTTTATGGCGATACTCGCCAAGCGTATTCTGACCTTCATCCACTTCAAAGATCACATCTCCGCCTCTTCCGCCGTCTCCGCCGTCAGGACCGCCATTCGGTACATACAGCTCTCGGCGGAAGCTTACATGTCCATCTCCGCCCTTTCCTGAACGGATGATGATTTTTGCTCTGTCTGCAAACATATGTCGCTCCTTTTTATTTTAAATCTAAAGAAAGGCTCCAAACCTGAACGATTTGAAGCCTCACGCTGAACTTGATTATTCTGCCTCTACAGGAACGATAGAAACCTGTTTCTTATCGCGTCCTTTTCTGGTGAATCTTACTACACCATCTGTCAGTGCAAATAATGTATAATCTTTACCACAGCCTACATTTTCACCTGGGTGAATCTTTGTTCCACGCTGTCTGTAAAGGATGTTTCCAGCTTTAACAAACTGTCCGTCTGCTCTTTTGGCACCTAATCTCTTGGATTCGGAGTCACGGCCGTTCTTTGTAGAACCAACACCTTTTTTATGTGCGAATAACTGAAGGTTCATTTTCATCATGTCGTTACACCTCCCTGACTTTTACTTTTAAATAACGTTTAGAATAACTATTCTCAATTTCTGTCAGTCCGAGAACAAGAGAATCCATCAAAAGAGTTCCCTCTTTTGTAACAGGTTTCACGAAAGAGAAAGAAACAAATCCATCACTCTCTTCTGCCTGAATCTGATCTCCTGTCAGCTGTTCCAGGGAATTCACCGTATTGATTATCAGAGCAGAGACAGCGGCACATATAATGTCGTATCCCTCTTCTGCATATCCGGCATGCCCTTTGGATGTAAAACTGACATATGAATTGTTCTTCTTACTGACTGTCACTGTAATCATGCAAACACCAGATTAAGCGTTGATCTTTTCGATTTTAACTTTTGTAAACTGCTGTCTGTGACCGTTTTTCTTGTGATATCCAGTTTTTCTTTTGTATTTGTAAACGATAACTTTTTTAGCCTTTCCGTTTTCAACTACAGAAGCGGTAACACTGGCATTAGCTACGTCAGCTCCAACTTTTAAACCTTCATTGCTAACTGCAAGAACGTTATCAAAAGTAACGGTTTCACCAGCTTCAACACCGAGCTTTTCAACTCTGATTACGTCGCCCTCGGCAACTTTGTACTGTTTACCACCTGTTGCAATAATTGCGTACATCTGTGGCACCTCCTATAAACTTTACTCGCCAGATATGGTGGAATGAGTTCCAACTCATGCTCTTAAACCTCTCTGTGCGGCATCTGCTATATAGTAGCATGGTTTTTTGTACTCGTCAAGAGAAATAAAATATTTTTTAAAAATTTTATATATTTTATGAAGGTTTCCCTGCAAAAAGGGATCCTGTCCCCCAACAGAATCCCTTGATTACCCCATCTTATGTAATTCTTGTCCAAATTAGTCCAAAAAGACTGATCCCAAATTCTTTTTTACTTTTTATAAAGCAGTTACGATCTTATCCTGTAAGGATTCCGGAATCTCTTCTTTATCCAGGGACATACTAACGACAAATTTAACATTAAATTTCTCACCTACAGCATTCAGCTGCTCCAGTGTACCTGTAACGTCTTTACCTTCCAGTTTGGCCGTTGTAAGAAAACTGTCAAGATAAACCTGCTCAAGGTCATGATCCTGTGAAATAATACCACATACAAATCCAACAAACTCATCTGCATTCTTAATCGGATATACAGATACATCGATCAGACGAACTTTGTTGTTCAGTTCATACATATGTTTTGTGCTTTTGTCTAAGTAAACAATGCTGCCATTTGCCTCTTTAATTGCGCCGTTCACTTTGTCTAACAGTACTTTTGTTTTGCCTTTGCCTTTCTTTCCTACGATCAGTTCAACCATGCTGTTTTCCTCCTTAGACACAATATATAATTTTTGAATAAAAACGATGTTGAATATGGTTAATATTATAGTGCAACTTGTTTTAAAATTCAAGAGTAATTTGGATTTTTTTGTCACTTTTTCCAAACAGTCTGAACATTCTCGCTTATACTGTGTTTATATTTTCAAGGAGGGATGTCATCTGCTGATAAAGAAGTTCTTTTGTAGAAGCCCCCATAACAATTGAAACATATGGTTCCCCATATGAATTCTGACAGAGCAATGCCAGACAGTTTCCTGCGCTGCTTGTCGTTCCGGTCTTTCCGCCAAGAACCGTTACTCCTTTTGGAGCATTTGCCTCACCTGTCAGATAATGATCCGTCGCAGTAAGTGACACACTATCTTCAGAGCCGTCACTGTGCTGGAATGTAACTGTATAACTCGGAAGCTGTGTAATTTCCGTGAATTCCGGATATTTCAATGCTTCTTTCAACATGAGATAGATATCGTACGGTGTTGTATAATGATTTTCGTCCTGCAGACCATGTGGATTTGTAAAATGTGTTCCTGTACATCCAAGCTGAGCTGCATATTCATTCATCATTGCAACAAAGTTTTCTGTAGAGCCACCCACATGAGTCGCAATCGCGGATGCCGCATCATTTCCGGAATAAACCAGAAGGCAGTGCACAAGCTGATCCATCGTCACCTGATCACCCACCTGAAAACCAACTACCTGTGATCCTTCCTCAAGAGTGATATTTTCCTGTGTGATCGTTACAACATCATCCATATTACTGTTTTTGAAAGCAAGAAGCGCAGTTATAATTTTCGTAATACTTGCAGGATAAACTTTATCATAGGCTCCCTTGGCATATAAAACGGATTTATCTTTAAGATCCAGCAGAACTCCCTTCTGAGCCTGTTCCAGCGAAACAGAATCCAGTGTCTGATCACCAGTCACCACACAAAGATCAGCTGCAAATGCATCTGCTCTCTGACTTATTCCTGAAATCTTCTGATGCTGAAACTCTCTGTCTGTACTGTAAGCCATTACCGGTTCGGAGCCTATTCCGCCCCTCAGCATATAAAACAGTCCTCCTGCACCACATACCAGAATCAGCAGCAATGCAATCAGAAGAATTGTATTTTTCATTCTCTTTTTACGCATACGCCGCATTCTCGCTGAACTTTTTGATGAACGTTTCTGTGGATGCTGTCGGGAAGCATGCATCTGTTCCGGACGTGCCGACCTTCTCTGCTGACCTGCAGATGTTTTACCTTTTTGTTGTTTTGTCATAAATAGTCCTCTTTCTGGTCAATTGCTTTTCTTCGGATTTCTTTATTGTATGCGCTGCTCTGAAGTCCGACATTCAATACCATACCCATTCCGATATAAAGACTGATCAGTGACGTAAGTCCATAACTGACAAATGGAAGCGGTGTACCGGTATTTGGCGCGATTCCCGTAGCCACGCATATATTCAGGAAGCTCTGCAATGATATGATACTTGCCATACCACAACATATGATCTTTCCGGACAAGTCTTTTGCCCGCAGGCTCATCCGGATACATTCCACAGAAATCGCCAGTAACAGGATTACAATACTACAGCATCCCATAAATCCGTATTCCTCACCGGCTACCGCAAAAATAAAGTCTGTCTGATTCTCAGACACAAAATTACCATCATTTACAGATGCAACTTCTTTATCACCAGACAGTTTTTTTCCTATCAGTTCTCCCGAAGCAATTGCTGTTTTGGAGTTATTTTGCTGTTCAATATCATCACTGTACTCTTCATTCTCAGGATACAAAAATGCCATGATACGTTTTCTCTGATAGTCTTTGATCAGTTTCTGATCCGGCTGTACCACGATCGATACAAAAATAATTGCCAATGGAATAATGATCAGAAACATTCCTCCGATGATCTTATAACTGAGCCCTGCAATATAAATCAGGATGCAAAATACAGCCAGAAGCATAAGTGTGTTTTTCATATCCGGCTGTTCATAAATCAGAAACAGCGGAATTGCCAGAAGAATCACTGATTTTGCCAGTGTTTTGAATGTATTCAGATCTTCTTCATGATCCATAAAGAACCTGGCAAAAAATAGTATGATAATAATTTTCGACAGCTCCGTCGGCTGAAAACGGATAAATCCAAAATCAATCCAACGTGCCGCACCATTGGCAGAATCACCAAAAAGTCGTACGATCAGCAAAAGCACAATATTTGCGCCATACATGATCCACTGGAAATTTGAAATCCAGGAATAATCCATCAATGACAGAATAACCATAATGATCAGACCAAGAATCACACCCACAAGCTGTTTGGATTTCAGATCTTCCCTCGCACTTCCCACAAGAACGATTCCGATCACACTGATCGCCAGAAGAAAAATTACCAGTCTGAAATTATAAAATCGTAATTTATACTGTTTTAACATTTTGTCCTTTGTTCCTTTTTGGAGCATACGGGTATCTTCGCATGGATAACCGGTGGTTCCTGTGTGATCTGCACAGTCACCTGTTTTTCATCTATGGAGATATATTTTTTTACCGTATGAATCAAATCATTTTTCAACATGCTTATCATTTGCGGAGAGCAGTCGATACGTTCGGATACCAGTAGAAGTTTTATTCTGTTTCTGGCATATTCCGCAGACCGACCTTTTATCTGACTAAAAGATTTCACTGAAATCCCCTCCTTTAACAGAAAAAAATCCTGTTATTTATGAAAAATCTCACTTAATCTTTTCAGCATGCCTTTCTTTTGCTGCAGTTCCACAAACGGAACTTCCTCACCAAGAAGGCGCCGGCAGATATTACGGTACTCTTCTTCTGCCTGCGATTTCTGACCGGAAAGGGGTTCACCCTGATTGGCCGCAATCACAATTTGCTCATCATCCAGAATCGTACCAAGGAGATTTACCGCAAGAATTTCCGTCACATCATCCACTGACATCATATCGCCCCTGGCAATCATATCCGGTCGCAGGCGATTGATGATCAGATGAATATCTCTCAAATCAGAAGCTTCAAGAAGCCCTATGATACGATCCGCATCGCGAATTGCAGAAACTTCCGGAGTTGTGACAACGATTGCCTTATCAGCTCCGGCAATCGCATTGCGGAACCCCTGTTCAATTCCCGCAGGACAATCCAGCAATACATAATCGAATTCTTCTCTGAGCTCATCTGTGAGTTTGATCATCTGCTCAGGAGACACTGCCGATTTATCTTTGGTCTGTGCCGAAGGCAGAAGAAAAAGATCCGGATAACGTCTGTCCTTGATCAATGCCTGTTTCATTCTGCAGCTTCCATTGATAACATCCACCAGATTATACACAATCCGGTTCTCCAGGCCAAGGATCACATCCAGATTACGAAGGCCTATATCCGTATCCACTACAACTGTTTTTTTGTTAAGCATCGCAAGTCCCGTTCCGATATTGGCAACTGTGGTTGTTTTACCCACACCTCCTTTTCCGGATGTTACTACAATGACTTCTCCCATTTTATTTTCCTCCTCATAGATATTTCCAGACTTCTGGTATTCTCTTATGTGGTTTTGCTATACAGCAGCCAGAGACTGCTGTATATGGTTAGTCGTTCGAGGTATTACTGGTATCACTGGAGGCATAGCCAGTCAGAATGGTATCTTCATCTGCCAGATTATAAATGTATTTCAGAATATCATTTGCTGTCAGGCATGCATTTCCCGAAGTGTATCCATTTGCAATTCGCACTGCAATAGAATACTCCGGCTCAGATGTATCTGAAGATGTCGTATATCCAATGAAAAGGCCATGGTTCGGGTGATAAATATCCAGCTCGGCAGTACCTGTTTTTCCTGAAAGTGTAACTCCCAGTCCATTAAACTGCTCATGAGTCAGAACCACCCGTCGCATACCTTCATGAATATCATTCCATACATTATCCGGAACATCACTCATCTGATTTACAACAGATGAACCGTATTCCTTCAATGTCTTACCCTGTGAATCAGTAACTTTATCCAGAAGTGAAAGATCATAAACTGTTCCAGATGTAGCAAGTGCTGTCGCATAACGTGCCAGTTGACTGGTTGTAAACAAATGATTACCCTGTCCAATATAAGAAGGAACCGCTTTGCTGTCCGAAACATGCGGACTTGCCTCTGAAATCTCTATTCCGGTTTTCTTATCAAGGTTAAATTCCGAAGCATATTTCTGCAGCTTGGTAAGGCTGAGATTTTCTGAGAAATCTCCATCTGAATTTTTACCAGCAAGGAAACCAACCATATTGAAGAAATAGTTACAGGATTGTTCAATCGCTCCGGTTATCTCCAGCGATCCATGTCCCTGCTTGTTCCAACAGAAAATCGACGGAGTTACAAGATCAAATTCACCGGTACAATCAAAATAAGTATCATCATCGATCACGCCTTCCATCATACCGGTAACCGCCGAAAGAAGCTTTAGCGTAGAACCAGGTGCTGTCGTCTGCTGTGTTGCCTTATTAAAAAAAGGACTGGACTTGTCCAATGCAAGCTTCGTATAATAGCTGGTATCCATATTATTGCTAAGACGATTATTGTCATATCCCGGATAGGATACACAGGCAAGTACCTTTCCTGTTTTTGCATCGGTAATGACTGCCGATGCAGAACAAGGTGCAAGTGCCAGCTGTGCCGGTTCAATTTCCAGATTGGAAATCTTATTGATCATAAAATCGTAAGCAGACATGGCACCCGATGCAAGATTTGCATAACAATCATCTTCTTTTGACAGTACTCCCTGCTCATAAAGGACCAGACAGATATCCTGTCCTGTAATCTGATCATTCATGAGAAGATATTTATAAAGAAGTTTTGAAAATCCTGTATCTGTTTTCAGGTAATCTGTAATATAGGAAGTCAGTGCCTGATATATTTCTTCTGAATCAAGATACTCTCCCTTTGGAGAAATGACAGAAATATCGATCCAGTTCTGACTGGCTGCATAATTCAGATAATCCTTCAGACTAATGCTCTGATCATTTGCCCAGGCCTGATAAGTGGCATCTGATGTATCCACCTCATTCTTATCGATCACACCAAGCGTATCCCGGAGCACTGTATCGCAAATATATGTAAGATACTCCTGCACCTCAGTACTTTCGTCTTTGTAAGCCGGCGGATCAGAACTTGTAAGCCTGTTAGTTATTGTATCAAAAACTTCCTGCTGCTTTTGTTGAAATTTGGCATAAAGATTTTTTTCTGTATCCGAAGCTTCTTCTCTGCTGAATTTATCAATATCGATGACGCTGTTTGCTATCAGTGCATTATATACATCATAAATCGGAATGATGATCCTACTTGCATCATTTTCGCCTTTATAATCGTATTCTTTCACAGCTTCAATCTTATTCAGAAGAATACCAGCCACACGCTGTTTCAGGATCTGATAAATCGCACTCTGCCAGTCTGCATCTACTGAAAGATAAACATCATTTCCGGCAACCGGTTCTACTGTTGTGTTATCATCGATTTTCAGTACTTTTCCAAGATTATCAACGGTTACCGTTTCCTGACCATCTTTTCCCTGAAGTTCCAGCTCCATATACTGTTCAATACCGGCTTTACCTACAATTGCATCATTGGAATAATCCGGATTTTCTTTCTTAAGACTTTCCAACTCTTCTGATGATGCCCGTCCGGTATAACCGAGAAGCGGTCCCATGCTCTCGTCATCAACATACTGACGTACAGAATCCTCCAGAACATCGATTCCCTGGAGTTCATTCTGGTTTTCCATAACTGCTGCAACTGTACTTTCACTAACGTTCGTTGCAATCGTAACCGCCATATATTTCTGGAAGCTGTTCGTACTCAGCTCATACCGCATGATTGCAATATCAAGAACTTCCTGTTTGGTAAGTTCCTTCGGAAGCCCATATTTTTTTAATTCTTCATCTGTATAAGCATCGTCTCCATAAAGTACGATAGAAAATCCCTTATTTCCACTGAGATAAGCAACCATATCTTCTGCCGTTGCCGCCGCCTCATCTTCTGTCAGGTCATCGATCAGTGCATGTCCATAGATATCCGCCTTAAAACGACTCAGTGTAAATCCTTCCTCTACGTCAAACGCATAGTTTCCATCCTTATCCAGCTTAATATGGAAAGAATTCGACAGCTGATCGCCGTTTTCTGCAAGGATCTTCAGGACTTTATAAGCCACCCCGTTCAGCGTCAGATTTTTCTGCCGGGTACTGTCATAAGTTCCATTATCCTCAAACGTAAGAGAATAAGATAACACATTCGATGCGATCAGCTTATTGTTTTTGTCATATATATTTCCTCTTGTACTCTTAAGCACACGCGTTTTCGTTGTTCGTGTCTGAAATTCATTTATATAGTTCTCACCCTGGATGATCTGCAGGTCAAACAGCTGTCTCACAAGAACAAACGCCATGAGAATAAATACAAGTAACAGTACTGTTGTTCTCTTTAACTGAATTTTTTTGATGATTTTTTTTATTTTAATACCCAAATAGACTCACTTTCTTTCCTGGTTGGACTCATAAAATGATAATTAATATAATGAAATACTCTGTATACGATCATTGTCAGAAAAACAGTATAAAAAATTTCCGGAACAATAATACGGGTAAAATATACCCCCAGACCCAGTCTGCCCCTCAGCAGGAACTGAAGTGCATAAACCGCCAGATTATACAGAAAATCCATAATCGCAGTCAGCAGCATCGGTACTTTTATATCATCATCATAATAAATACGAAATGCATAACCGCTCAGGAATCCCGCATACATATAGATCAGTGCATAAAACCCAAAAACGGATCCATAAAACAGATCCACAAGCAGACCACAGAAAAAGCCTGTCCACAATCCGCTCTTACGTCCACGCATAAGCCCCATAGATACGCAAAGGATCAGTAACAGGTTCGGTGTGATCGAGCCAATAGAGATCAGATGCAGCACTGTTGACTGCATCAGAAAACAGACAATGATCGTAAAAAACAGAACGATCTTACTTTTCATTCCTCGGCCCCTTCCTCTGTGGAATCTTTCTTGTTGACAGTAATTACAAATACATCCTTCAAGTGCTGAAAATCTACAGGTGTAACGATTGTTCCTGATTTTGTCAGATTGTTGGTATCTAATTGAATATCGCTGACATATCCGATAAACAGACCTTCTACGTATTTTTCACTGATATTTGAAGTAACAACCTGCTCGCCTACTGTTACTTTATCTTCTTTGTCATACAGCTGTGTAAAACGCAGTTTCCCTTCATCGATCAGCTCCAGGTCACCTTCCACCACACAATTGTCATCTGTACCGACTGTCATGGCACTGACATTACTACTGTCATCAATAATGGAACGAACAGTTGCCCAGTTACTGCCCACCTCGGTAACAATGCCGACAAGTCCCTTGCCTGCAATTACATTGTTATCTACACGGATGCCGTCTTTGCTTCCTTTATTGATCATGAATGTATCATACCAGTTACCCGGATCTTTGGATATAATTCTGGCTGCGACCTTCGGATAATCCGAATATTCCGCGTCCAGATCATAGAGTTCCTGCAGTCTGGAAAGCTCGGACTGATTCTGAATAAGAATATTGTTCTGTTCTGTTAAAGTATCTACAGTATTTTTCAGTTCCTCATTCTGATCTATAAGATCCTGTTTTTCCTGAAAAGATTTATTGATATCAGTAAGCCAGAGTCCGATTGTTGTGATACTTTTTTCAAAAGGAACAACGATCATTCCTGCCGCTTCCTGAAGCGGAGCTGATGTAATCCCGGAGGCAAGTGTGGCAACCACAGCACTTCCACAGAAAAATGTCATGATCACAAGAAGATGTTTACTTTTTAAATGTATTCGAAATCGAAACTTCTTTTTCAGGTTTTTCATGTATTATCATACCCCTAAAGAATTATAATTGTGTCTTTATAATTTGCGTTGTTTGACAGGCTGCGCCCATTTCATCAGTTCATGGTCACGGATGATTTTTTCCAGTCCTGCAACTGTCGCTTTTTCATATAATGGAGATAAGTTAAAAGATACCCCCGTATAACTCGCAAGATAATTATCTATGTAAGGAATCTTGGTACTTCCCCCGGCAAGGTAGATTCCTTCTCTTGAAATATGGTAAGAAATCTGCGGTGGAATTCTCTCCAAAAAAGTTTTCATTTCTGCCGCAATCTCATTTACGCAGTTCATAATTCCGGCATTTACCACATATCCGGATATGATCTCTTCTCTCGGCAGTCCTGATATTCCATCAATTCCAACTACCTTGCGTGCTTCTCTGCGCTGATCATTGAGCCGTCCCATGGCTATCTTCAGACGTTTTCCGGTACGCGTGCCAATCTGCAGATTGTAACGTTTCCTGATCTCACTGCAGATAGCTTCATTCATCTGACGTCCACCGATCGGAATATTTTTCGCAATGATGATTTTCCCATCCGTGATGATTGAGAACTGTGTACTCTGTGCTCCAATATTTACGATCATACTTCCAGCATTTCGGTTTAGGTCCACACCCATGGCAATTGCGTCTGCAATTGGAGCCTCTACCATATATACCCGGTTCTGCCTGAGCCAATGGCCATTTGCGACATGGTAATATGCCCGTTTCTCTACTGCAGTCATATCCAGCGGAACAGAAAAAAACATATCTGATCCGATTCCCAGAAAATGATCAATCTTTTTCATCATACTGTACAACGCAATCTCCTGCAGTTCAAGATTGGCTATCATACCAAAAGCCATAGGCGAATTCACCACGATATTGGCAGGAGCCTTTTCAAACATATCGTATGCTTCATTGCCCACGGCGATGATCCTGCGCCCTTTTGACGCTATCATGTTCTTTTCCATATAACTTTTGTTTTTAAAAAACGAATAAACCTTGATACTGCTGCTTCCAAGATCTATTCCATATGTTTTTCTTAAAAGCATAAAAATTTCCCTTCATTCCGGATACGCTCCCATCAGTCCCTCTTCCCGGAAACTGATATATCTGTGATCGCCTATGATGATATGATCAAGCAGATTAATTCCCAGCATTTCGCCGGCCTGACAGATTCGTTCAGTAATTTCTTTATCGCATTTACTGGGAGCCGGATTTCCTCCCGGATGATTATGAATCAGTATCAGATTGACCGCATGGTATCGAAGTGCTTCCAAATATACTTCCCGCGGTGTGATCAGCGTTGCATTTACGGTTCCTTTTGACAGCATGGTATCTCCGAGCAGATGATTCTGATTATCCAGCATCATGCAGATCATAATCTCCTGTTCCTGATGCCGCAGCTGTTCCATATAATATGCTGCAATAGAATCCGGACTGTTAAAGTCAAGCGAAATCCTTGCAGCCGTACTGGCAATCCTTTTGGATAATTCTCCGATGCACTTCAGCTGAACTGCCTTGACCGTTCCTATCCCATGTATCTTTTTCAGATCTGATACTGAACAGTGAAGCAGTCCCAGAAGTCCTGGATAGGGTGACTGCTCCATATGACTTAAAATATCGTTTGCCAGGGTCAGAGAATTCATTCCCCTGGTACCACACCGGAGTATCACTGCAAGGAGCTCACTGTCACTTAAAGTGTTCTCACCCTCTCGAATACATTTCTCATAAGGCCGCTGTGATTCCGGTATTTCTTTCATAGTATGGTTCATTTTGTTTACCTGTCGCTCTCTGTGACAGAACCCCAAAAGAATCAGAAATTATTTTAGCATAAAAAGAGGGAGATGTACACTCCCTCCTAAAAATTTCTAAATTTTTCACATATAAACTCAGCCGTTTTGATACCATCCATAGCAGCTGACGTGATGCCTCCTGCATACCCTGCACCTTCCCCGCACGGATATATTCCCTCTATATTAGAATATCCCTCACGGTTTCGTACGATTCTTACCGGCGAAGAAGTACGGCTCTCCACACCACTCAGAATCGCGTCGTTCCGGTCAAATCCCTTCAGTTTCTTTCCAAATGCAAGAACACCTTCTTCAATCGAATCACCGATTTCTTTCGGCAGGATTGAGCGTACATCAGCAAATACATGAGCACCTTTCATCTGAGGTTCGATTTCTCCAAATGCAGAACTCTTCTGATGTAACTTGTAATCGCCAAATAACTGAACCGGAATTTTTCCTTTTCCAATTTCCCATGCTCTCTTTTCCAGCTCTCTCTGAAATGAAATCCCTCCAAGTGGACCTTCCTCCGGAAAATCCTCTGGTGTGACCGTTACGATCAGTGCACTGTTTGCATTTTTACTGTCACGCGCCTGATAACTCATTCCATTGACTGCCAGCATTCCCTGTTCAGAGGATGCGTTAACCACATAACCGCCCGGACACATGCAGAATGAATAAACGCCTCTGCCATTTTCACAGGTATGTGTCACTTTATAACTTGCAGCTCCCAGAAATTCATTTTCCTCTTCTCCATAAAGATCGTAATTGATCATTTTCTGTGGATGTTCCATACGAAGTCCGACCGCAAAAGATTTCGGTTCCATATAAACACCACGTCTGTGAAGCATATCAAACGTATCCCGGGCACTATGTCCCAGTGCAAGCACACAGGCATCTGCCGGTATCTTTTCTTCATTATTGACTTCAACTGCAGTCAGATGACCGTTTTCGATGCAAAGATCTGTCACCTTTGTTTCAAAGCGAAAAGAACCTCCCATCTCTTCAATCTGATGACGCATCGTTTCAACAATGCCAATCAGTACATCTGTTCCAAGATGCGGTTTCTGTTGATAAACGATTTCCTCCGGTGCGCCTGCCTCTACAAAACGTTTCAGAACCTCATGGTTACGTCCATTCGGATCTTTTACCAGTGTGTTAAGCTTTCCATCTGAAAAAGTTCCGGCACCGCCTTCCCCGAACTGCACGTTGGAATCCGGATCCAGTACTCCATCTTTCCAGAAGCGATCTACCGTTTCTTTACGTTTCTGCGCCTCCTGACCGCGTTCCAGAACCAGTGGACGATAACCGGCTCTTGCCAGATACCAGGCGCAGAAAAGTCCTGCCGGTCCACTTCCAACAATAACCGGCACATGCTCCAGTTTCTCTGTTCCCGGCAAAGGAAACTGATAATCCTTTTTATTGATTGACATAATGTTATTATTGTGAACTCTTCGCAAAATTTTTTGTTCAGCAGCTGTTTTCACATCTACTGTATAGACAAATTTTTTATCATCCTTATGTCTTGCATCCAGAGACTGGCGGACAATCTCATAGGAAAATGTATCTTCCGCACATTTAAGTGTCTTTGCAATTTTCTTCTTCAGCTGTTCCGGAGTGTGCCCCACCGGAAGCTTCAACTGTGTAATTCGTATCATAAATTCTCCTTTGCGCTGCTGCGCCCTGCCACAACACCGCTTGACCATGCCCATTGAAGATTATAACCTCCACAGGGGCCATCTATATCCAACAGTTCTCCGGCAAAATAAAGTCCCTTATGCAATACAGACTCCAGTGTTTCCGGATTGACCTGTGAAGTATCCACCCCTCCGGAGCAGACCTGTGCCTGTTCAAATCCAGAACTGTCCTTTACTTCCAGCTCATATGATGTAATCGTGTCACAAAGATCTTTTTTCTGTTTTCGGAACATTTTGATCAGTTTATCAGGCAGCAGTCCCAAAAGCAGCTCTGCAGCTGACTGATATGGACAGATTTCCTGCCTTTTTTTCAAATATTCCTTTAAAGAAGCTTTTGTATATTCCGGAAGAAAGTTCACAGACAGCGTTACTTTTTTTCCTTCATCCAGTGCACGGATTGCATAGCTGCTCAACTGAAACACCGGTATGCCGGAAATTCCATAATCCGTCAGCTGTACTTCCCCACTCTCTTCTACAAATCTCTTTCCATCAATCAATAATGTAACTTTTGCGTCCGTACGAACACCTGCCCATGCAGAAAAAACATTTCCTTTACATCGAAGTCCTGTAAGTGCAGGCAGTGGGCGGATAATATGATGTCCGAGATTTGCTGCAAGCTCATAGCCGCTGCCATCCGAGCCTGGGACCTGTGAAGCTTTAGAGCCATTGGCAAGGATTACCTTATCTCCTTCATAAGTCCATCCGGAAGTCTCTACCTTCCATCGTCCATTCTCCCATGAAACAGATTCTGCATGTTCCCTTGTTTTGATTTTGACCTTTAAAGCTCTTGCTTTCAATATCAAGAGTTCCGGAATACATTTCGCCTGATTGCTTCTGGGATACAGCCATCCATTACGTTCTGTAAAAGCCACCCCAAGTTTTTCAAAAAAAGCAAGTGTATCCTCCAGCGTAAACTGTGCCAGAATTTCTTCCACAAATTCCGGATGCTGGCCTCTGAAAATATCGGGACGCATGTCTCTGTTCGTAAGATTACATCTGCCATTCCCTGTCACACAGATTTTCCGGCCCGGATTCTCATTCTGTTCAAGGAGCGTAACTGCCGCACCATTCTCTGCCGCTGCAATTGCAGCGGCCAGTCCAGAAGCACCTCCCCCTACAACGATCACCTGTGTTTTTTCACCCATATCGTCTCCTTCATCTGCTGCCGCCTGCAACAATTCTTCCTTCTATCTTTACGGAAGTGTCACAATATTCGCATCTACCAGTTTCTGCAAAGACATCAGTACTCCAAGTTTTGCATGTTCCCAAGTAAGTCCACCCTGGAAATACACGGCATACGGCGGCTTCACCGGACCATCTGCCGAAAGTTCAATAGATGAGCCCTGTACAAAAGCACCCGCCGCCATGATAACCTGGCTGTCATATCCCGGCATGTCCCACGGTTCCGGATCCACATAACTGTCCACCGGTGCCGCTGCCTGGATTCCCTTACAAAATGCGATCAGCCCCTCCGGAGTTCCAAGTGTCACAGCCTGAATAATGTCCTGACGTGGCTCGCTGCCATTCGGAACAACAGAAAAACCAAGTTTTTCATAAATATTTGCTGCAAAAACAGCTCCTTTTAATGCGCCTTTGGTCACCATTGGTGCAAGGAAAAAGCCCTGATAGAACGAACGGTTTACACCAAGAGAGGCACCGACCTCCATGCCAAGTCCCGGACATGTCATACGCGTTGCCGCATTTTCGACACATTCCTTCGTACCCGCAATATAACCGCCAATCGGTGCAAGTCCGCCACCCGGATTCTTGATCAGAGATCCGACGATCATATCTGCTCCGACATCGCTTGGTTCTATCGTATCTACAAACTCTCCGTAACAGTTATCCACCATACAGATAACGTCCGGTTTGATGCTCTTGACAAATGCGATCAGTTCTCCAATCTGTTTTACAGAATAGGAAGGTCTGGTCTGATATCCCTTAGAACGCTGAATCTCAACAAGTTTCGTTTTTTCATTGATTGCCGCACGAATTGCATCATAATCAAAGGTTCCGTCTTCTTTGAGATCTACCTGTCTGTAAGTTACCCCATATTCTGCCAGAGAGCCTCTGGACGGGCGGATACCAATTACTTCTTCAAGTGTATCGTATGGCTTTCCTGCCGGTGCAAGAAGCTCATCTCCCGGACGAAGATTTCCAAATAAAGCAATTGCCAGTGCATGAGTTCCGCAGGTGATCTGGGAACGAATCAGACATGCCTCCGTATGAAAAGTATCTGCATATACTTTTTCCAGAGTATCTCGTCCAAAATCATCATAGCCGTAGCCTGATGATGACTGGAAACATTCTGCACTTACTTTGTTTTTCTGCATGGCCATCAGTACTTTAAGCTGGTTATATTCCGCAGTCTTGTCAAACTGTTCAAATCGTTCCTTCAGAGATGCTTCGATCTTTGCTCCAAAATCATAGACTTTGGATGAGATTCCAAGCTGTTCATATAATTCCTTCATGGTTATTTTATGATCCTTTCCAATTGTATCTTATTTATTGCGTCTTCTAACTGACTATCCCAAAATATCATGTTCTTTAAGAACACTCAGCATATATTCCAGAATTTCTTTTTCATCCCAATGAAATTTGTCTTTATCAACCCAGATCACATCCGACTCCCGTCGAAACCAGGTCAGCTGCCGCTTTGCAAAATGTCTGGTATCTCGTTTCAGGATACGTACCGCATCTTCCAGTGGATATTCCCCCTCCAAATAAGCCAGGATTTCCTTATATCCCAGTCCCTGCATGGATACCATACCACGATGGCAGCCCTCACGTTTCAGTCCTTCCACCTCTTTTACCAGTCCCTCTTCCAGCATCTGATCCACTCGTTTGTCTATCCGCTCATAGAGAATATCTCTTGGCGCATTTAAAACAAAATATGCCAGATTATACGGACTTGTCTGTTTTTTCTGTTCTTCATTATGTGCAGATATAGGCGTACCATTCTGATGATAAAATTCCAGTGCACGGATCACACGTTTTACATTGTTTGCATGGATTGTATCCGCACTTGCCGGATCTACTTCTTTCAGCCTATCATGAAGATACTCAGCACCTTCTGTTTCCGCCAGTTTTTCCAGCTCTGCACGGTAAGTGTTTTCCTGCTGCGCCTCTGTAAAATCAATATCTCTGGTTACCGCCTGAATATAAAATCCGGTTCCTCCGACCAGAATCGGTATCTTTCTTTTTTCATAGATTTCCTCCATAGCTTCTTTTGCCATCTGCTGGAATTTTACGATATGAAATTCTTCTTCCGGTTCCAGAACATCCACCAGATAATGCTTTACTCCCTGCATTTCCTCCGGACGGATCTTCGCAGAACCGATATCCATTTTTTTATATACCTGCATGGAATCTGCAGAAATAATCTCACCGTTTACCGCCTTTGCCAATGAAATAGAAAGACTTGTTTTGCCAACTGCTGTCGGCCCGGTAAGAACGATCAAAGGTCTTTTCATAATCACTCCTGTATAATTCTTACACGATTCGTTTAAACTTCTTTTCCAGTTCTGTTCTGGTCATTGCAATGATCGTCGGGCGTCCATGCGGACAATGATACGGATTTTCCAGAGTCAGAAGTTCATCGATCAGTTTTTCTGCCTCCTGCTGCGACATAGCATGGTTTCCCTTAACTGCCGCTTTGCATGCCATCGTTGCAAGTCTGGCAGCAAAAATATCCAATGTATCTTTACTGTTATTAGATGCCAGATTATCCAACATTTCCAGAAACAGTTCTTCCTCTGTCAGTCCGTACAGATTCGATGGTACCGCACTGATGCGGTATTCTCTGCCGCCGAAATTCTCGATCTCAAAGCCAAACTGTTCAAAATAATTCATATTTGCTTTCAGTACTTCTTCTTCCTGCATGCTCAATGCCACGATCAATGGAGGATTCAGATACTGTGAATCAATCGAATGTTCCCGGAACTGTTTTACCATACGCTCATAGTATACCTTTTCGTGTGCAGCATGCTGATCGATTATATAAAAATTGTCCTCAAACTGTACCAGCCAGTACGTATCAAAGATCTGTCCGATCAGGTCAATCCGACTTCTGGATTCTGGTGCAAGCAGTTTCTCCTCAAAGAGTTCAAGCTGCTGTGGTGGAGTCTGTTTTTCAGTCTCTCTCGATACTGCTTCCTGTATTTTTAGTTCTTCTGCTTCCGTTTTCTGCACATAGTCTTGTTCATAATCTTGTACAGACTTCTGTACAATTTTCTGTTTAACCTGTGTATCAACCTTCTCAGGCACAGTATTTGTTTTCTTCGAAGAATTCTGAAATGACTCTGGCACTGTCTGCCTCTCTGTCAGTTTCTTCACTTCGTCCAGTTTCTGATTCTCTCGCAGTGTACCACTGAACATTTCTTCTTCATCTTTTGAAAATGCCGGACGATAAGATGCTGCCGGCTCTCGTACAACAGAATAGACTGGTTTTTGTGCTCCGTACAGTTCTTCACGACGTTTCTGCTCAAATGGTTCCGGTACAGCTGCACGCGTAACTTTTTCTTCTTTATCCTCTTTAACAGAAGAACTGTCTACAGATACTTTCGGAATCATTTCTCTTCTGGTCAGGGCTGCACGTACAGTATCATAAACTGCATCGTAAACTTCCTGTTCTCTCGCAAATCGTACCTCTCTTTTTGCCGGGTGCACATTAACATCCAGATCGTTCCCCTCCATTTCCATACGAAGAGAAACAAATGGAAATTTATGCTGCATCAGGAAACCCCTGTAAGCATTTTCGATTGCTTTTGTAATAATATTATTTTTAACATATCGTCCATTGATATAATAGTTCTCAAAAGAACGATTGCCTCTGGCAATTTCCGGTTTACCAACAAATCCCTCAATTTTCATAAAGGAATTTTCCTGTGATACCTCCAGAAGTGCTCTAGCGATCTCTCTGCCATACACGCTGTAAATAACATCCTTCACACTGTAGTTCCCGGATGTATGCAGTTTCACCTGCTTATTCTGAATATATTTAAAAGAAATCTCCGGATGGGACAGTGCAAGCTGCTCCATCAGCGTATGAATATAATTCGTCTCAGTCATATCCGACTTCAGGAACTTGCTTCTCGCCGGTGTGTTATAAAAAAGGTTCCGAACAAGAAATGTAGTTCCCTCCGGTGCTCCCAGTTCTTCCAATGAATGCTCCTGTCCGCCTTCGATCACATAACGAGAGCCGCTGACAGAAGACGGAGTTTTTGTGATCAGTTCTACCTGAGAAACAGCAGCGATACTGGAAAGTGCCTCACCACGAAATCCAAGAGAAGCAATATGTTCCAGATCTTCCACCTTTTCAATCTTACTTGTTGCATGACGGAGAAATGCAAGCGGAATCTGCTCTGCTTCCATTCCTGATCCATTATCCGTAATTCGGATCAGTTTCTTACCACCATCTGTAATTTCTACTGTTACCGCAGTTGCTCCTGCGTCTATCGCATTTTCCACAAGCTCTTTTACGACAGAAGAAGGTCTTTCTACAACCTCTCCGGCTGCAATCTTATCAATTGTGTTCTGGTCTAAAACTGCAATTTTTCTCAAAGCAACCTCCCATTACCAAACCACGTTTTATCATTTTTACCAGCGGTTTTTAATCTTGTTCTGCAAATTATACAAAATATTCATAGCTTCCATCGGTGTCAAATGGGTCATATCCAGATCACGGATCTCGTCCACGATATCATTGTCCTGTACCGTATCAAAAAGAGACATCTGAGCCATATCCACCTGATCATAAACAATTTTCTGTTTTTTCTTCGGAGCCGTCAGATCCTTGACCGCAGCCGTGATATCTGCATCACTGAGTTCTTCTACCAGTTCCTTTGCACGATTAATAACGGAATCCGGCACACCGGCAAGTTTGGCAACCTGAATACCATAGCTCTTGTCTGCACCGCCCTTGACAATCTTACGAAGAAATACAATATCATCGCCTTTTTCTTTAACCGCGATACAATAATTATTGACTCCCGGAATCTTACCTTCCAGCTCTGTAAGTTCATGATAATGTGTGGCAAATAAAGTCTTTGCGCCACAGAGTTTCGTATTACTGATATGTTCGATCACGGACCATGCAATTGCAAGTCCGTCAAAGGTACTTGTGCCTCGTCCAATCTCATCCAGAATCAACAGGCTCCTGGATGTGGCATTTCGAAGAATATTTGCTACTTCTGTCATTTCCACCATGAAAGTACTCTGTCCGCTTGCAAGGTCATCGGATGCACCGACACGTGTAAAGATTCGATCCACAATGCCAATATTTGCTTTCTCTGCCGGAACAAAACTTCCGATCTGCGCCATCAGAACGATCAATGCTGTCTGACGCATATAAGTGGATTTACCAGCCATATTCGGACCGGTGATAATGGAAACTCTTTTTTTCTGATTGTCCAGATATGTATCATTTGCAATAAACATATCGTTTTCAATCATCTGCTCTACAACCGGATGACGACCATTTTTGATATCCAGAACACCATTTTCATTGATCTTCGGTCTTACAAAATTGTTTCGTTCTGCCACAAGCGCAAGAGAGGCAAACACATCCAGTGCTGCAATCGCCTTGGCAGTTTTCTGGATACGTACGACTTCTTTGCCAACTTTGTCACGGACATCTGCAAACAATTCATATTCCAGCGCATACAGACGATCTTCAGCTCCAAGGATCAGATCCTCAAGATCCTTCAGCTCCTGTGTAATATAACGTTCGGCATTGGTCAGTGTCTGTTTGCGAACATAATTATCCGGAACCTGATCTTTGAAAGAATTCGTGACTTCCAGTGCATAACCAAATACACGACTGTATTTGATCTTCAGTGTCTTAATGCCGGTACGTTCTTTTTCTCTTGCTTCCAGTTCAGCAAGCCACTTTTTGCCATCAGTTCTTGAGTGACGATATTTATCGACATCTGCGTTGTAACCTTCGCGGATGATTCCGCCGTCTTTCTGTGCAAGCGGTGGCTCATCTGTGATCGCACGTTTGATCAGATCCGTCACATCTTCCAGCGGATCCATATCCTCAAAAATCTGTTTCAGAATCGGTGCTTCAAATTCCTGAAGGATCTGTCGGATATATGGAATCATCTCCAGTGAAGATGCAAATGCAACCATATCTCTCGGATTCGCTGACTGATAGCTGATACGGCTGATCAGACGTTCCAGATCATAGATTGGATTCAGATACTCTCGGATCTCATCACGAAGCATCGGCTTCTGAGTCAGTTCTTCTACTGCTCCCAGTCTGAGATTGATCTCTTCTGCATCGATCAGGGGCTGTTCCACATAACCTCGAAGTGTACGTGCACCCATTGCTGTCTTTGTCTTATCCAATACCCAGAGAAGAGAACCTCGTTTCTGTTTTTCACGGAGTGTTTCGACCAGTTCCAGATTACGACGACTGGAACTGTCAATCAACATAAATTTATCTGCTGTGTAGGGATGAATCGTTGCCATATGAGACAAAGCTGTTTTCTGAGTTTCATTCAAATATTGAAAAAGTGCTCCTGCTGCGATCACTCCACTGTCATAGTCCTGAAGTCCAAGACCTTCCAATGTATTTACATGAAAATGTTCCTTCAAAGTGCGTTGGCAGAGACTGTCATCAAAATACCAGTTATCTAATGGAAAAATGCATATCCGCAGACGGTCCTTCAAATCTTCTGTATCAACTCCGCTCATAAAAAAAGCGTCATTACAGATAATTTCCGCAGGGACAAATTTATTGATCTCATCCAGAAGTTTCTGAGGTTTATCTACTTCTGTAAGAAAACAGTCACCTGTGGTGATATCTGCAATGGCACATCCAAAATGATCCTCCAGAGAAACAATCGACATCAGATAATTGTTTCTGGATTCATCCAAAGATGTGGCATCCAGAGTTGTTCCCGGTGTAACTACACGGATAACTTCTCTCTTAACAAGACCTTTTGCTTTCTTAGGGTCTTCCACCTGCTCACAGATTGCCACTTTGTGGCCTTTCTCGATCAGTCGTTTGATATATGTCTCGGCTGCATGAAATGGAATTCCGCACATCGGGGCACGTTCTTCCAATCCGCAGTCCTTACCGGTAAGCGTCAGTTCCAGTTCTTTGGATACAAGGATTGCATCATCAAAAAACATCTCATAAAAGTCGCCAAGTCGATAGAACAGGATGCAGTCCTTGTAACTTTCTTTTGTTTTACAATATTCCCTCATCATCGGTGATAATACACTAATATCCTCCGGAAACCCAGTATTTATGCGGCTTTTAGAAGTCCCAGATGTTGATTTGACCACATTATTACGATAGTTTTTTCCCTCGTTAGTGTTTTTGTCTATACTCAAGTATTTAAACCTCTCTTTAAAATTTTATCTCCATTTGCAAAATCAGGTTTCTGTTCCGTATTTTTGAATATACAGTTCGTATTCGTCATCTATATGTTCTTCTTCAATGTGTGTATAATAATTAGTCATTTTTTCATCAGAGTGTCCAGCTATTTTCTTTACTGTAGCGGCATCCATTCCCGATTGAATGCATCTTGTTACAAAAGTATGACGGAAAATATGAGGATGAACATCCATTAAATTCGGGTCTCTGTTCTCTTTTTCTGCCAGAGCAATTTCATGTTTATTAACAATCCCAACAATCCGCCTGCATTCTGTTTGAGCTGATGATGGAAGATAACTTCTTCCTGAAGATGTTGTAAAAATCAGACCGGGATATTTTTTTAAAAGTATATTTGGTTTTCCCCAGTTTTTCCCCAGTTTTTCTTTATCACGATCCTGTTTTTCCTTCCAGCTCATAAAAGCAGCAATCACTGCATCCGTTAATGGAACCTTTCTATTGCTGGCACTTTTCTTTGGTGTTGTAATCTGAATAGTAGAATACCTTTCAGGAAGTTCATTTCCTTTCAAATCATAATATTTTGTAACTCTGTTTAAGGTTTTATATACACGAAGCTTTTCATGCTTAAAGTCAAGATCACACCATTCTAGGGCAAGTGCTTCCCCTATACGTAATCCTGTATGAAGAAGAATAAAAAAGAGTTCATAATACCGGGTATTCTTGCAGCTCTCAAGGAAACGATGAGTGTCATATATACTAAGACATTTTTCATCTTCTTGTTCCTGCATTATCTTCTCATCAGGTATTTCACCCGGTTCTTCTTTAGGCAGTTTAATATCGGCTACGGGATCTATGGGTATCATTTTTCCACCATATGCCTTTTTGAAAAGCTGACGGACTACACTTAATGATTGTATTACCGTTGTACGTGCATATCCTTCTTCTTCGAGTCCCTTTATCATGTCAAGAATATGTGTTGGACGGACCTCTATTAACCTCATGTAACCAATATATTCTCTTACTCGCTCAAAACCATTTACATAGTTACTTAAAGTGGTTGCTTTAACAGAATGCACCACATAAATAAGCATCCATTTTTCATACCACTTTGAAACAGAAATTCTAGGATCATATCCTGCAATTCCGGGGGAAACATTAGCAAGGTAGGCATTTCTTTCTTTTTTTAGATGTTGTAAATTTGTACCATAAATTGAAAACGTTTTTCCTGTACCGCGAACGAAAATTCTGGCCTCATATCGTCCATCTTTTCTTTGATATAATCCTTTTCCTAATTCTTTACCCTTTAAGTTTTTGCCCATAACACCACCATCCTTTCTGATGATAATGCATGGCACTGGATATATATTTTAGCACAACAAAAAAAAGCTTTCAAGACTGCCGATCTATCCATTTTTGAAATTTTTTCTTATCAATCAGTGTTCTGCGCCCAATCCGTACCATGAAACAGTTTTCATTCATCAATGATCTCATTGTTTTCTCAGAAAGTCCTGTAAGCTCACAGGCTTCTTTAACGGATATAAGAATTTTATCGTTGTTTGCTTCCGGCTGTGTTTTTTTTCGCAACATATATAACCGGTCAATATCTGCAGGCAGATGATATTGACCGTTCCTCCTCTCTACTATTATATAAATTCTAAAAAAGGCTGCCTGCTGGCCTTATAGATTAATCCAATGTTCTACGTTCCTGTTGGCTGACATAATACTCCACTGCTTCCTGTAAACTGCATCCGGCCCTATGGCTTCGACTTATTACACTGCTTTTATTTATTCCTAATTCCTCACAGCATACTTTAAGCGATGGATAAACAGTTCCATGATATTCAAATTCCGGGTTACTTAACATTTTTTTCCTTTTTCTCGTCATAAAATGTGTAAACGATTCTTCAAGAGAACAATTCTTATCTCGTGCTCTTTGTCTCACACATATATCATCAATACCATATTTTTGACAACATGCCCGGAGACTTCGATATTCTATTCCTTTAAATGTAAATTTTTGTATTCTTTCGGCAATCATATCTTTATTTTCAATAAAATGCTCCAATGATTCTTCCATAGTACAATTCAATCTATATTTTCTTGAAGATACACTGTCAGCGTTGACTCCATATTCCAGACAGCATTCTTCCAAAGACCTATAGGTTTTGTCTCTAAAAATAAATACCGACGGCTGTGTTTCCATTCTGGCTTTCTTTATGAAATGATCCAAAGATTCTTCAATGCTGCATTCTGTTGTTTTGGCACGGTTACGCACACTGGAAGCATTAACGCCGTATTCAGCACAACATGCTGAAACACTTTTATACCTTTTCCCTTTATAAAAGAATTGCATTTTCGGTGTTTCTGTTTCCTTTTTTTGAATATAATATTTCACAGCTTCTTCCCATGTACACTTTTTTCGCCAAGTTCTACTGCGTACACTAGATTCATTAATTCCATAGAATTCACAACATTGTCCAAGTGAGATATATTTATTTCCCTCATAAAAAAAAGCCTCTTTCGCACGATGCCTTTCTTTAGACATCACCTGATTTTCAGGAATTTCTTCTTTTTTCGTTACTTCTTTTGGCACACAGCCTTCCATATGAGAGATAATTTCTTCCATAACATCCGCGTGAGGACGTTTCGCTTTAAATACTGCTGAACTTACTGACTTTGGCTTTAATCCATACGCAAGACAACATTCCGTAAAATTTTTGTATTCTTTTCCACGGAATTCAAAGGCTCTTTTCTCTTTAGATTTGATATAATGTGTAATCGCACGTGTAGAAGAAACCCCATTTTTTTCCATATACAAACGTACTGATATAGGATTTATCTCCAGGTCTTCACAACATTGAGGCAGTGATGGGTATTTCACACCATGATATGTGATTTCATGTGCCTTTTTCCATTCTATTGCCCGTTCAATCGCTTCCTGTGGTGTGCATTTTCGATTCCACATATCGGTCTTGACAGAATCTTCGTTTAAATCATAAAATTCGCAGCAGGTCTTAATGCTGGCCCATTTTCGATTTCGGAATATGATCTCTTTACTTTTTTTCAATTCAATAAAATGTGTAATCGCTTCTTCAGTTCTACATTTATATTGATTCTGATACGCCATTACACTACGGTAACATATTCCATAAAAATTACAGCATTTATGCTTACTTTCAAAAGTTCTGCCATTGTACACAAATTTGAATTTCTCCATGTAATTTGATCTGATTTTACGTGGCATAAAAACTTCTTTCCTCCTTTTATCGTGATTGGATCTGATACATGTCAAAACATTTTGCCAAACAAAAAAAGACACTCCAAGAGTCCATTTTACTCTTTTTGTGTCTTTATCGGTTGATCCGCAGACGCGGTATAAAGTATAAAATTCTGACCTCGTATCAGAATAAAATTTGTGCAATCTGCCTTGCAAAATGTTCAATTTTATCGTATCATTCCAGATACTTAATGTCAATTTCACTACAGGCTTTAAACAGTAGCAGCTGGGTAGTATTTTACTCGTATTCCTGCGAATACATGCATAAACTGTTGCATACATGCAAATGCCCCTCCGGTCTTTTCACCGGAAAAGGGCACTTACAGAAGGCTTTTTGTATTCATGTCATACAAAAAATCACATAAATCAAGATTGGAAATGAAACAAACATGAGCCCAAAATCAACAAAGATCAATATCAGCCAAAGCAACTTTAATTTTTCCTCCAAACCTCATCCTCCGTTTCGAGTATATTTAAGGAATTCCATAAAATCCCTTATACTTAAATAAAAGAGAATTTCAGAGCTGTTTCTGTAAATATCCCCAAATTTTCACAGGAATTTCATTTTATTGTTAAAGTTACTTTTGTGATATATCAATCTGCTATTATGCGGCCTGTTCTTCCAGTTCTCGATTCCCAGCCTCCATTAAATCTTCCTCCAGAATTTCAGCAAGCAATTTGTTGCAATACCCAATACCGTTTACACGAACGCCTTTGTTGCGGAGCTCGTCAATCTCTTTTTTCCTGAGACTCTGACTTTTTACAGCCAGTTTATAATCTTCTTTTGCCAGTTTCTTTTTTAATTGTTTCTGCCATTTTATAAGAAAATCCCTTGCAAGCTCAATATCTTCATTCTGCTGGTTATAAAAAGTACGTGTCTGCCTTATGGTCCCATCCGGTTCCACTTCAAGCGTATAGTACGCCTCCGTTGGTTGTTCTGCCTTTCTCAAAAACAGGATATAGGATTCCTGCTGGCTCATTCGTTCATAATAGGTTTCTGTATTATTTACGCAGTGATGCATCAGTTTTGCTTCATACAAAATGTCATCCACTTTTTCCGGCACAACGATCTGATACTCTTTGTCCGCATATTCATATTTTTTCAAATCCCTGCATATACGATTCAGACCTGGATATTTCTTTTCCAGCTCTCCGGCTCTTAAAATCAAATCTTTTGCTTCTATCTCTTTTATCATTTCATTATGTCTCTGCATGAGCTTTCGTGCACGGTAGATAACAGAATCCTGCACATTCACTCCGACCCGAATTGCCATATTGAGATAATCCTTCCATGTTTTGATCAGGTTTTTCACGGATTCCCCACTTTCTGCTGCCTGCTTTTCCAGATAATTTTTAATCTGTAAAGGAGCCATACGATCCATAATGAACATAAGATCCGCTGGTTTAAGTTTTTCCAGGCACATCCATGAAATCACATCGTCACAGATCAACTTGTTTTGGATTTTTTCAAGCAACAGCCATTGAAGAAAAATCTCTCCCCCATTGTTTGTACGTAACCTTTTCAAGCGGAACCTGTCAATTCCCAGTGCTTTTCCAAGGTTTCCGGAATCTCTACAATAAATCTGTGCTTTATTATCCATAATGTCTTCTGCGAGATGATAAAGTCCTGCTTTAATGAGCCGTTCCAGATAAGGTCTTTCTTTAACCATTTCAAAAAAACTTACCGGATCTAAAAACCTTTTGACTTTTGCATATTCGTGGAATCCTGTCTTTCGGAATGTCCTGTTTTTAATGCCATACAGTGATTTTCCATAAATATTTCCCATATTATATTTTTCATATGTCATATAGCCGCCGTAACCCGGATACAGTGGAACTTGTAATTTTCCCTGGATCCAGCGGTTTTCTTTTGTCCAATGATGACGGCCGAAATAATATTCTTCCGTATTCAACTTTTCATCATACAGGATTCTACGGCGTTCAAAGAAAGAATACACTGGTTTTTTGTATGAACTGCTTACTATGAGCATCTGAAGCTGGAATTCTCTCAAAACAAACACATTCTTTCCACAGGTCTGAAGCAGATATGCCGTCTCTTTTTTTGTTTTTATGCTTTTGGCCCTGCCTAATGCTTTATATTGAATCTGGTGTCTGCATTTCGGGCAATGCCCCACTGCATTATGGTGCGGATGGCTGATTGGAACTTCGCTTTCACACCAACTACAATATCCTGTCTGGTCTTTCCTGCGGCTGTAATGATAAAAGATAAAATTCTGGGTAAGCCCAACTTTTTTCTGCCATCTCAGCCAGTCTTTCGGAACTTCTGGGAGTCTATCCATACACTGATCCCAGTTTGTCAGAATTTTTTCATATTTCATTCCCAGCCTCCGGTGTCTCTGCTCACGTTGATATACATACAGTGCATAAAAAGCATCGTCATATTCACTTTCAAGATACTTTTGGATCAACGTTGTATCCGCCTCTTTCATATAAGAATTTTCCTGATATAACCATTTTGAGAAAATGGTCTTATCCAGCATACTTTCTGACCATTTCTTTGTCCGGTAATCATACCCTTTAAAAACATCGTTCTTTTTATCAATATATAATGTATATACAGGTTTCCGACAGTCCATGGAAAGATATTCTGCCAGATAAAATGCTACTTTTAAAATATTGTTTTCTACTTCTGCACGTAAATATAGCCCCCTCTGATAAATCAGCTGCTCCGTATAGTATCCTTTATCTCTTACTGGCACATCTTCTTTTGCAAGTTTTATCAGTTCATCCGTAGCTTCCAGCAATTTCATGTTACGTAATTCCTTTTTATTCATTTCCGTCCTCTCCTTCATTTTCTGCTGCATATAATGTCATTTTATCTTTTCTGCTCAAATGCAGCAGGGGAACTCCCTGCCGCATCCACTTTATCCTTTTATTTACGCCGCTATTTCAGTAGGGCTTTCTTCGTTTTCTGCCGATTCCACTGGTAGGTCCATTAAGTCTTTCTCTAAAAGATCAGCCAGAAGTTCCCCAGCAAATGTTCCGCCATGGACAACTACATGCTTATCACGTATCTCCTGATAGTTCTGCTGTCTGAGCTTCCTGCTTTCTTCTGTGCTCTTACGATCTTTTTTGGTTAATCGTTTCTGAATTTCCTTCTGCCACAATGTTAAAAAAGAAGTCACCTTATCAATGTCCTTATTTTGACGGTTAAATTCCGCACGTTTTTGCCGGATGGTTCCATCTGGTTCAACTTCCAGTGTATAAAACGGTACTTTCGGATTCTCTTTTTCCCGCAAAAACAGGATATAGCTTTCCTTTGAAACGATCCGGTCAAAATAAGTATCCGTCTTATTTACACAGTGATGAAGCGTATCACCTTCATATAGGATGTCATCGATACTCTTTGGTGCAATGACCTGATATTCACCGTCACTGAACTCATATTTTTCTTTCAAATCAATGAGATGTTTCTGAAATCCGACATACTTTTCTTCCAGCTCTCTGCGTCGGATTCCGCGTTTCATTTCTTCTATCTTCAAAACCGCCTCTTTATGGCGCAGTTGAAGATCTCTGGTACGGTAAATAATTGAATCATGTATATCCATTCCCAGTCTTTTTGCCATAGAAAGATAATCGTTCCACACCTGCAGCACATGGCTGATATCATCCCCGGATTTTTCTGATTGTTTCACAAGATAATGTCGAATCTGGCAGATGCTCATCTGGTCCAGAACAAACTTCAGGTCGTTTGGTTCAAATCCTTCTTTTACCATCCAGCATATTTCTTCATCCCCGATTGTTTTTCCTGTACTCTTTTCAAGTTGCAGCCATTTAAGTTCTTTTACCCCGCCATTCATATCTCGGAGCCTTCGAAACTCTTTCTTATTCACGGACAGGAATTCTGTTGGTTTTCTGCCTTTTCTTTTTATTGCATCTGTTGCCCTGTGGTCCAGTACATCCTCAACTAACTGGAAAAGCCCTGTCTTTACAATCTGTTCCAGTACCGGATACGTCTTCCACAGGTAAAGATATTTTCCAGGATCTATCTTTTTATGACCAAGGGCGTACTCACGCAGACCTGTTTCTTTTAATTCATGCCTGGACAGATCTGACAGGGTGTAAGGATAGACCATCCCTTTATACTGAATACCGCAGCAAGTATAATACCAAGGTTCCCCATATGAAATCCATCGCATTTCCCGCTGTTTAAACAGACCATAAACAAAATTTGAAATTTCCTTTCCATTTGCAGAGGAGATTCTTCTCTGCTCTTCATGGCAGGTAGTTTCGCAATCTGTATAGCCGCCCTTTTTATACCACGTTCTGGCATGAAAGATCCGGAGCACAAAACCAGAAGTCTTGCGTCTCCTCTGGATAAGATAGACTCTGTACCACTTTGTACAAAATCTTCCAGACTTTCCCACAGAACGAAAAGTAATCGGTTGTCCACACACATTGCACTGTCCTTTCTGGTTATATTTGGGTGAGCGGATTGGAACATGTTTTTTGCAATATGTACAGTATCCTTCTGTAGCACCATTTTTCTGATACTTGTAGAAGATATAGTGTTCCGTAATTCCATATTTTGAAACCCATCCGATCCAGTTCTTAGGCAGTCCAGATACAGTTTTCATCACCTGGTCCCATGAATCTGTAAGTTTTTTATCATGACGGATCCTTTGTTCTTTACGGACATTCGCCTGAAACTCTTCCAGTGCCCGGATTGCAGGCTGCATTGTCTTTAAATATTTTTGGATGACCTTTGTATCACAGTCATTTACATAGATGTTGCCAAGATTAATCCTTACATCCCATAAGATACTTTCAAGAAGTGCCTTTTTCCATTTTTTTAATTTTTCATCATAGGTTATAAACCGTCTCTCTTTTCTGCTGATAAACAGACGGTACCTTGGAAAGTTTATATTCTCCTCAATATCCGTTACGGCAAACAGATACACTTTTAAAATTCCTTTTTCTACTGCTGCTCGACAATACATCCGATATTTTCCGGGTTCACCCCTTTGTTTCTCCAATGGACTCAAAGATATTTCAGTTTTCTTTGCATCGGCGATATGTCTGTTCATCACTTTTAATGGTTTTAATTCCATCAACCTCTTTTTTCTCATAACTCCACCAGCTTTCCAGTCACATCAATCCATGCTTCCTCCGGATATTTCTGACCATCGATACAGATGACCCCAATTTCCAGTATCTGGCTGTTGCCAGGCTGCTCCTTTAAAAGTAACAGTAAATCGCCCTTTTGTCCTTTGGCTTTGGGGTCTTTTCCACGTACAATGCAAAATCCGTTGCAGCTGGTCCCGTTTTCTTTTGCAACATGGGAGTTCCATTTCCTGTTTGGATATTTCGCCATGTAAGCAGCTCCATGTAATAACAGGCTTCTCAATTCAATTTTCTTTAACAGGCGCATCTTTGTGCAGGAGATTTTTGAATCTTCTCCATCTTCATCCAAATCCCCTGACGCATCTACTATGTAATACACGGAATTTTTCCAATTCGGATAATAGCAGAGACAATCCAATGGGTTTTCTGCACAATGAAATCCATTTTGTCTACAGTTTGCTTTTTCCGTTTCATTTATGCCATACTCCTGAAACTGAAAGCCCCGACATTTCAAATCCTTTTGAAATCCTTTATATGCGATCATATCCTTCTCCTTTAACTCTCTTTCGGCTGCATCATGTCAAACAAGGACATCTGCCCGGAATCTTTTGATTTTTTCTTGCTGATATGCTTTTCTTCCTGCTCCGCTGCTTCTTTGGGATACACCTCGGAATCTTTCTTTGTCCCCTGGTTTTTCGGTATTGTTTTCGTTCTCTTATTTATCGAATCCCATTCCTTTTGAATCTTTTTCTTTTCTTCCTGCTCTTTTTCTGCTATTTCTTTTTCATCATCTTTCGCATAATATTCAAGTACCCAGGGAAAAACCTGGTCGCCGGAGAGTGCCAGGCCTGTATTGGCCCGAATGCCGTTCTCTCCCTTTTTTTTCGCTCCCTCCAGTGCAATGTTGTAGGCTTTTTGCGTCACATAATCCAAACATCTCTGAAGCATCTTATGTTTTTTTAACACCTGTGCATCTAAAGCAGAATCCGTTTTGGCAAGATTTACAAGATACTGTCCTATGATGTCCGCAAAGCCTGCATCCTTTAAGGCAAACATTTCTGCACGCAGTTTTTCAGACGCATTCGCAAACTTTCTTTCCTCAATCGGTATATCAACCAGCCGGTAGCGGCTGCCTTGAATAAATTTCTCTGTCTGTTTTTTGGAAACTGCATGTGCTTTGGCAAGTTCCCGCACACCATCCATATTCCCGCTCTGGCGGTAATACAATGCTGCTGTATTTAATTCTTCTGCAGTTTTTATGATCTCATTTAACATAATCGGTCCCTTCTTTCCTGATAAAAACATGAGGCAGAAGAAAAAATCTCCTGCCTCTGCCTGCTTTTTATGCCGCATTCATTTTCTGTTCAGCCGCTTCCATTTCTTTTTCTACTTCCAATGCAATCCTGCGTCTCTCTGCATCATCAGAATCCAAAAGGCTGATCATTTCCAGTACAATACGGCGAACCCATTCATTTTCCTCCCATCCTGCACTGATCTGGCGGGCTTTTTCTGTCAGTTCCTTCCAGTCAGCATCTTCCAGATCCCTGCCACGATATTCCTTATAGAAAGAATAGATTTCTTTCATGGCTTTCGGTGCCTGAATCTTTGCCGCTTCATCCAAATTGGAAAGGAGCCCCATCAGCATGGGATGGTTTTTATATTTTTCAATCAAAGGACGGATACCGGTCTGAATTTTACCCGTATAAAGTCCCAAAAAATCATTAAATATTCCTGCAATCAATTTCTGATCTGTCATTCGTTTCCTTCCTTTCTGTTAATTTTCTTACTCTGCGCCTGACCGTAGATGGAAAACACTGAAATGCTTCCGATACTGCATCCTGACTGTACCCCTGATCAAGAAGAGCCTTCATAGCCGCTGCCTGTTCTGTTTCCTTTAGCTTTTTTATGGACGGTTTCCGAACTTTCTTTTTCAGGATTTTCCGGCAAAGCGGATGATCTGGTCCGTATTCGTACATTGTGCTGGCTTCCGCTGCATTCAAATCGCACAGGATTGCGATCAGCAGACAGTAATATCCCTTATATTCGTCGTCTTTCATGCCGCACCACCTTTATTGCCTGGTTTTCAAATGTACCTCTTTACCCTAATCTGCTTTAAGTTCTTTTTGATCAAGACCATTTTCGAGCAGATATCTTTCCGTACCTTCTGGATCGAGCTGTGCAAGTCGTGCAAGATTAAACTCTACGACATAATAGCTGCCATAATTGATTTTCCTCTTACCTATAACTTTTCCGAGTTTATACTTTTCAATAAACGCAACCTTTGCTTTTGCTCCGCAATCCGAGATTATTGCCTGCCCCGGTCTTAGGAATCCCATAACTCCAATTGTAAGATCTCCGAATAATTCCAGCTTTTCCTCACATTCCTTTTGCTTTTGCCATAATCCGACATACAGGGATCCGTCGTAGTACATATTCACTCTGACATATAATTCCTCATGTCCACATTCCCAGTCATATCCCAATGGTTTTTCATCTTTTCGAATGCATATATCCTGTCCCATATTCTGCCTCCTTTTTTGATTTTCCTGTTCATCTTTTATGGATTATTTTATATTTCCTCCTTTCCTGTTTTTTGTACACCTCACATTTCGTTTTTGGACAACAAAAAAAGACACCAAAAATCTTCTTTTGATTTTTGATGTCTTCCTATTGATAAAAGGCCTTCGCCTAAATGTTGCTCCCGGAACAGCATATCCGGAACAAAAAACTTTACTGCGTGGCAAACCATGCATAAAAAATAATCCATTTATATGGTAACACAATATATTGAATTCGTCAATAAAATACAGCGCATAGAATGCTATATCTTGTTATTCTGCCATTTTTCAAGTACGCTTACCATTTTTACTTCTCTGTCATTTCTACGTTCATCAGGAAAATTTCCAAGGAGTCATATATTGAAATATACTATAAAAAATAAGATCCATAAACGCACAAGGACGCTCTGCCGAGGATATGCAGAGCGTCACTCTCTTATGGGCTAAGATTTGTGCAAATTATAATAATACGTCCTAAAAAGGAAGGAGACCGATACTTTCGTACCGGCATATGAAAAAGAAAAATATTTAAAAATGAGATACCTTAATTAGCATCTACAGTTATTAATATACAGTATATTTATGACGATACTATGGTATAAATTTTAAGAATCTGTGAAAATTATAGAATTTAAGCGGTGAAAATATGTCACTTGACGTGATCAAAAGATATTAATAAAATAAATAAATAAAAATAAAAGAAGGAAATGTAATGAAAGCTTTTTTTACCTGCGAGCAAAAATTGGGAAATACCATCTTCACTTTTTCACAAAAAGCAAAAGTTCTTAGTACAAGTCCCTTAAACGGCGGCATTACAAGACACCTTTCTCATGTTGTAAATATCAATTGTATGAATGGTTCTTATGAATGTAAAATGCTGGGAGATACTTACGAAAAAGATCTAGCTGCACATGTCCATGCCCTTGGGCTTTCCCCTTCCTGCACTACTGCATTAAGTACCGCAGCTTGGACGGAATTACGTGCTATAGAAGAAGTATGCTTTCGGGATCTTACGGTAACTGCTGTTGTAACCGGCGGAATTGACTCCAATGGTATGCATCCCGGCGATCCTGCTTCTTACTATGAAGAGGACGGAAATTATGAAATGCTTTCTCCTGGAACAATCAATATTTTTCTGTTCATTAATCAGAATTTGACTGATGCAGCAATGTCCAGAGCACTGATGCTTTGTGGAGAATCGAAAGCTGCTGCTGTTTCTCAGTTATTACTGGGAAGCTGCTATTCCGAAGAGATCGCAACAGGTTCTGGAACTGACGGAATTGTAATCGCTTCTAATCTTGATGGTACCAGAACTCTTACGGATGCTTCTGGACATTCCAAACTTGGTGAACTGATTGGAAAATCCGTGAAATCTGCCGTAAAACAAGCTCTTCTTAACCAAACAGCGGCCTCTGGCCCGAGGCAATTTCTTTTATCTGCACGCACTGCAAGATATAAGATCACACCTGCTACTTTATGGGAGTTTTATATAGAATACAGAAAAATTTTTAATGATTTTAAGATTTCTTTTGAAATGCCCTCATTATTGGAGCAGAAGTTTCTTGCACACAATCGTACCAGTAACCTGGTTCTATGTGTATCACTTTATCTTCACCTTATGGATCAGGTTCGTTGGGAGTTGATTATGGAGCCGGAAGCTATCCGGGAGGGGAAACGTCTTCTAATTTATGGACTCTATTGGAAAGATGGAGACTTTTTTGAAAAAGCATATCCGGCAAAAGCATGGGAGCAGCCCGGATTGCTGCATTTTTCAATAAAAGAACAGCTTATGTATCTGCTTTTATTGTATATTGCTATTTAGAATTTTGACAACATAGTGCTAAAAATTTCTAACTTTTAATATAAATGGGTAAGTCGAAAACCGACTTACCCACTATAATATCATTTTTATTTACTTCGCTACACACATGTTTTCATCAATCCCTTTCTGGATGTCGTCTTCGCTTACTTTAACCAAACGGGCAATTTTCTTAACATCCATCCCCTCTTCTGCCATAGAAAGAGCTGTCTCTTTTGCTTTTTTTAGTTCGCCGCTTTCCATTCCCTCGCTGTAAATTTGTTCCATTTCATGGCACATAAGCTCAACTCCTTTCTGCGTGTCTTTTAATTCAAGTACTCTTTTCCCGACAATTCATTTACATATTTACAGTTCAGGAAGTAACCAACAATTTTTTACTTCAGCAAATTCATTTTCTGCTTTCTCACCAGTGCATATATTTTTCCATTCTTCTACTTCGGGGCAATGTTGGCCTTCATAAAATGTATTTTCAAAACGATATACCAAGAATGCAAGAGTAGCACATTGCTTTCTACAATTAGAGCTTGAATTTTAAATACGCAATTTTAACTCTTAAAAATAATACGAAATAAAACAACAAAAATCACAAATTATAGACAAAGAAAGTATTTATTCGAACAGATCTTTTTCCCATATTTGCTCCTTCATCTTTTTTGAAAAAACTAAATATACTGTATTGCAAAAAGGCAAGTCTAATCAGACCTGCCCTTTTATAATGATTTTTCAATTATTTTGTTACACACAAAGTTTCGTCAATCCACTTCTGGACGTCTTTCACATTATGGTTTACAGCTTTTGCGATTTTTTCAACAGGTAATCCCATTTCAGCAAGTGAAAGGGCTGTTTCCTTTTTAGCCTTTAATTCACCGCGCTTTTCGCCGCTTTCCATTCCTTCGCTATAAATTTTTTCCATCTCATGGCACATAAGCTCAACTCCTTTCTGCGTGTCTTTTAATTCATGTACCCGTTTTGCAAGAACCGGACTGTGCATTTCATCAGCATTCTTACAATGCAGATCATGCATAAGTCTCCCAAGTTCTGTGTCTTCCTGTTTTCTGGAATTCACATATATAATATGTGCTTCGTCCTGAAAGCTATCATCGGCTTCTTTGATATGTCTGTCAATATGGTAAATAGGAAAGTCATACCCAAGGATGTCATCCCTGGTAATAAAGATCACATAGCTTTCCGGTAATTCATCAAAATCCTGACCCGGATTTAAAGTGTTCATGTCCAGCAAACCACTATGGTAACGTGCCCTCTTAGGTGATGCACCTTCATTATCCTGCTGGATCTCCACATCAAACTGTTTGCCTTCGGAATCTCTGGCAACACAGTCCATGATTGCGGATCGTCCCTGCAGATTCTTATAATCCTTCTGGATGATCTGCTCAATTACTTTCAGATCCTGTTTTTCCATAATGACCTGCAGAACATATTCCAGGCATTCTCTCTGTTTGAAAACATTTCTCATAAATATGTCACTCATGAGTGTAAAATTCTTAATAATACCTTTATATCTTTCGTAACGTACTTCCAATCCGTTCTCTGGCATAATTTTTTCATCTGCCACGTTCGCTGTCACCTCCCACTTTATTCTTTTTATGTTATGAAGAAATTTTCGAAAAAGCTTTTGTTTATTTTATCTTAGCATCAATGAATGACCTTTACAAGACACTTTTTCCCCGAATTACATCGGGCGTTCTTTAACCTACCCGTTCCACATAGCGTACACTGTTTCCCTTACACTCAAATTCCGGACAAAGGGACAGCCATAGTCTTTCCAGATCATTGATATTCATAGCATCCAATTCTGTTTCATCTTCCTCACCATAAATATTTACAAAACCGATCCGATATATGCCATACCCTTTATGTAGGTTTTTTACTACTTTTCTTCCTGCTCTTCGTATATTCATAAGCTCTCTTCTCTCCTCTCTTCTGCTTCCAGCAAAAATGTATTGCAGCTATAGCTTCCGGAGTCACTGACACCAGCGGCCCCTCCGAGGCTGTCCAGATACTGGCTTCCATTTTTAGATGCAGAAATGTACATATAAAAGTTTGTCAAAACATAGTTTTTATTTTCCAGAACATTCTTATAACTGCTGCTAAGTACAAGCCTTGCTCCAAGTTTTTCTGCTTTTTCTTTTACCAACATAGCAGTTAAATTTACTGCTTTTCGTATTTCCTGTTCGCTAAGTCCGCTTTGATAATAACGTTCCAAAAACAAAACCAGTTCTTCTGCTTTATTTTCATGTGGTTCGCTTTTGGCAGTCACATCAACAAACTCAATCGTCTTCCTTTCATCCGCAGCTACAAAAGAACCTTTTGTCAGACGGAGGATTGCACGAAATACAATTTTACTATTGTGTTTGATAAATATAATTTTTTTATTTGCATCAAAACAGGATAACAGACAATCACAATTTGGACCATTCCGATAGGAAATGCAGCTGCGCAGCGGTACTTCTCCTATCTGCATCACCGGAAGCAGGCTGTCCTCTTCCTGGATTTCCCATCCACAATCCACGCGCAGCAGATTTTCTTTCCAGATTTCTTCTGTATCTCTTTTTATTGGAAAAGCAATTTCCCGTCCCAGGTCTCCTTCATGGTATTTCAGCTCCATGAATTTTCCTAATAACTCAGCATTTACGATTCTTCGGATTTCTTCCTTCTTTTTCGGCTGCCTGTTCAGAAAGGAAGTCATGATCTCAGCGCCGCCTTCATAAATGAACTTCTGGATATTGGATTTATTTTCCGCGACAAAAGCATCCGAAATATTCAATTCTGTCTTTAAATTCTTCCAGGAAGGATCCTGGGCCAGCAGTTTGTCCATCAATGCAGGTAATCCGGAACAGTCATTTAAAAGATTCTGATTATGTAAAAGGAAGTAAACCTGATTATCCTTTGTAAGATCCTTTAAAAGTTCAGTAAAATCCATTAAAAATATCAGAATCCATATGGCTGTTTCATGCCGAAGATCCAGAATGTTTTTAAAATCCTCCTGCATCCATCTGGAAAGCGGCTTTTTTGACAAAGCTTCTGCCAATCGTTCAACCTGATTTTCCTCTAATGCATCTGTCAGGCAGTCTCTTTTTATCAGCTCACGGATCACCCGAAGACGATCATCACTTTTGGAGTATGCTAAACGATCATACAGGTCTATATAGACTGCTTTTACATTGAACAGGACTTTCAATTCTTCAAATACACGAGGCTTCGAAAACAGTGATTCTTCACTCTTTCTCCAGGGAACTACCATATATTCACAATCCATTAAATTTTGCTCGTTTAAAGTATTTAGATTCAGGCATCTTTTATAAACCTCTTCATCCAGAATCAACGAATTTCTGTCAAGGTTTATAAGCCAGTCTCCATTCTTTCGCAAAAGTTCCAGGAAATGTTTCTTCCGTTTCGTAATGGCATACAGGATAAGCTCTGTCTTTTCCAAAGTGAGCTCATAAAGATCCATATCTGGAAGCGGATTTCCATACAGAGTGTTCACATAGGCTGCCTTTCCGTTTGAAACCTTTTCAAAATCTGCATTTGGACCTGTCAAAAATCTTATCAGCTTCGGGATATCTGCATATAATGATTCGTTCCAAAGCCATAAGTGAAGAAAAGAGGCCTGCCATTCTTTTGGGATCTGAGCAAGAACCACTTCTAATCCATTCCGGATTTCTTTTGGATGCCGGCTCAGTTCTTCCAGCTGTTTCTTATTTAAACTTTCCGTTTCTTCACAAAACTCTGATAAATAATTTACAAGTTCCATCAGATCCTGTTTCAAAAGTAATGCCAATGATTCCTCATCCTTGAGCAGCTCATAAAGAAGCTCCGTTGAAAAAGCCGGATTTATCAAAAGCATGCGTATCTTTATTCCCGCACGGGCAACATCAAACTCACCAATGCAGGTATCAAGACTTGCTACAAGCTGTTTCTTTAACTCTTCTTCCGGTTCCAGAAAAGCATAATATTTCAGATAAACATATACGATCCGGTCCGGGATTTCTTTATCTGCCAGTACTTTCTCAATCTTTTCATAGGGAAATTCGGACAGCTTTTCATTTCCCGCACATTCTACAATCATTCTGATGCGGTCTGGTTCTAAAATAGAAGAATCCTTTTTGTTCATTTTTCCCAAATAGATGAGTATTTCCGGATCGTCCATCAAAGAAGAAATCGTCTCCTCATTTAACCCCTCCATCAGACCGGAAAGTTCCTGCTGATTTACCAGTCTGGCCGCATTCATACAGGAATCTTCCCCTTTCTTTCCTATCAGTTTCAGGGGAATTGCTGCATTTTTCATTTCCCTGTAAATATTCATGTGCTTTAAGATTCTTTCGATCATCACGCTACCTCTGCCCTTTCTATTAATTCAGTAATCTCCGGTAACCCCATGCATTCGTCCTGGTACATGTTTTCTGCCAGCTTAAGAAGATACAGAGCTTCCTTTTTTGCCATAGGCTTTTTCGCTGTTCCTGCAAAATTATCTTTTAAATACGCGGAAACGATCTTACAGTAGAGCTTTTTATGGCCATATGAATAACGACCATTCTTGTAAAACTCATAAATAGACTGAATCTCCTTATCCGTTTTTCTGTTTTCCCGTAATATCTGATTAAACTGCTGTTTGATGTTTTTTTCAGTTTTCCAGTGATCTATCCGTTTTTTCTGTTCCTTTAGCCATTCTTTCCGTTCCTGATATCTTTTCCGATCCTCTTCTGTCATATATTTCTGATACAGGGTTTCTCTTCGATAAGAATCACTTATAAATGGAAGAAGCAATTTGGAAAGCTCATATGCTTCGGACTGTTCCAGCCAAAGTGCTGTACTTTCCTTTAAAAGTAAGGCCGTCAGGTATTCTGGATAAATATCCGGATATTCATAAAAGAACTTCTTTTCTACCATTGAAAACAGTTCCCGGTGTTCCTTTTTTCCCAGAACTGGCGAAAAAAATTCGCACTCTCTATGTTGGATAGCATAGTATCCCAAGGAGAAAGTTTCCTTTAAAATCCTCCAGGGGCTTAAGAATTCGCATCCATCCATTCCAATCTCATTGATCAGAAATTTCAGCATAGGATAGGAATGCTCATTACAAAGACCTTTTATTTCACTTTTTAAATATCCTGCCATAGATTCCCATTTCTTTTCCAAATCTGGCTCTTCATTTTTATAATCCTTTACAAACTCTTCCAGATACTTTTTTCCATCCAAAATCCCATGCAGGATCAGCCGGTTGAAAACCGCGTAAAGTTCCGGCTCACTCTTTTTCCAGAAAACATCCTGGTATCTACTTCCTGTAAGGTTTTCATAACGTTCCAGATACTTCAGCAAACTTTTCGTACTGTATGTTTTGCCTTTCAGAGTATCTGTAACACACGCTTCAAATTCTTCCGAAGAGAGTTCTTTTACCAGAGGATCCCATTTTTCTTCTGTCAGATCAATGTAATGCCACTCTTCCGGTTCATTACTTCTAAATGGAAACAGCGTAAGAAACGTTTTTACATTTTCCACCCTGAACGTTTCATTCATGCATTTTTCCAGCCGTTCTTTACCGTCGATACGGACAGAAAGTTTCCCATATGTTCTTAAAATCCGTGAACAAAGTACATAAGCCTCTTCTGGATATGTCTCTTTTCCAGGCAAAAATGCCTCTAATACATTCAGACCAATTTTTTCTGCTGTCAACCCGGAAAGGCTTATCCGATCGGGTCTCTCTACAAAATACATCAGTACAAAATTTAAAAAAGCGGTCTCTTTGTCGGAATATCCAAACATACGCATACGTTTTTCCAAAACGGCATCCGCGTTTTTAGCATTTGTGCCTGTTAACTTTACCAGCAGTTTCAGGATATCCAGATCCTTTTTGCGATACCCTTTTAGCTTTGTCATTACTTTGCCTACCATCCACACGAAAAGATTCCATTCAGTAAATACGGATATCTTCCGGTTCTTTGAAAAGCTGTCAGCAAGTTTCTGTTTTATGCCTTCCCACAGTGTTTCATCATCCGGAAGGATGGACATGGCAAACAACATTTCTTCTGCTCGCTCAAATGGATACGCATGCATGGCCTGTTTCCACCGATTCTTTTCCTTTTCCTCACAGATATAACTGATACTGATCAAAAACAGGTCTTTCTCTCCAAGAATCTGTTTCATCTTTTTCCAAAACAGATCCTTTTGAGTTCCATTGAACATACAGGTCTCCTGTAAAGGCATCATCCTTGCCAGGGCAAGTCCGAGGGCACGGTATGTCTGCTTTGTCCAGGTCAGATGTTCTCCGATGCGCTCCAGGACTTCTCCCGGATAGTGCAGTCCATAAGCGGTTTCCATGTCTACTTTCGGCTTTTCCAGAAACATATCATTTTCTTTTAATTGCATATAAATTTTATATTTTTCCTCATTAGATGACAGCTTATAGATCAGGTTCGTCATCTGCCGGTACAGGGTAATATCAAGCCATTCTTCATAAATCTTCCATTCCATCCAATTTCCTCCTGTTTTCCCATATAAAAAGGGGACTGTTCGCCAGTCCCCCAAAATTGTTCTTATGCTGCCAGGATAATCTTCTTTTTCCGGCTTGCATAAGTGATCGCCATTGTAGAATGTTCCATGCCTCGCTGTTTCTGGTATTGCTTTACATCTGCATAATTTGCAAACGAAAGGATCTTACCATTTTCCTCTAACAAGTTCTCTTCGTTATCTTCCATATTTTCACTCCCGCAGGAAGCCAGCGTCCAGTTTACATGGCAGATATAACAGGTCATGCCTGCAAATCCCAGATACTTATGTACATACTCTTCCGCTGCCTCGGCACTTGGAAAATAACGTGCATACTCCAGGGAACGGCAAACGATCCGGTCTTTGTACCATCCGGCAAAATACCGGTTCTTTTTCAGTTCAAGTACATACCCTGTCAGATAAATCTTCTGTAAAGCATTTTCTTCCTCGTCCATCATATCAAGAAGTTGTTCCGCATAGATTTTTTTCCATTTCAATGTATTCTTCTTTATTCTTTTACGCAGCATTATCTTTTTCCTCCTCAGTTCCCACAATGAGTTTTTCTATCATTCTGTACAAATTCCGGAAATTTCCAGCCTGTCTGCGGCGTGTCATGCAATCCTGTTCAAATGCCCGGATCACAGCAGAAGTTCTTGCAAACAGTGTGAAGATTTCCTCATCTTTCAGCTGTATGGTAACCTCTTTTTCTTTCCGGTAGCTGTCTTTTTTACAATACTGGCCGCCATTGGAATTATGCATCGCTACACCGGTGCCATTCTGTATCCTGACAACCCACGGATAATTCAAAACTTCTCCTTTGTTGTTGCGAACCTTCCTCTGTATGGAAAATACTGTAACTCTTCCCGTGTTGGAATTTTTATCCTCGCAAAAGATCTTTTGCTGGAAGAATTTAAATTCCTGCACATTATTCCATATACGGGAATACACGTATTTTATGATTTCCGGACTCAGATTTGCATAAACGCTGATGCTGTCTTCTTTGCTGTAGTCAACCATGACCGCCCGGATCCTGGAATAATTGCTGGCAAAGTCTTCGTGAAGATGCCAGAAATCCTTTGGTTCTGCCATCCGCAAAAAGCTATTAAATTCCAGTAACGTGTTCTGTGTCTTATGAACACAGATCTGTTTTGATACATCCGCATTCTGTTCTTTTTCTTTCCTGTTTTTCCTGTTCATCCTTACCTCCTGATAAAACGCAGCAGTTTCTTTGTCAGAAGAGCCGGAAGCTGTTCAAGATCCGTAATATCCAGAAAAGATTCTTCATAAATTTCCTGAATTGCTTCCTTGTCGCTTCCGATCGCAGCTGCCTGAAAGAATACTCCCTGCTGCAGCAGCTTTTTCCGAATCTTCTGAAGGTCCCTTTTTGCCCCTGTGCCTCCATACTGGTTTGCATTAGGTGCACCATCACTGATCACAAACAGCAGTTTCTGCTTTTCCGGTCGTTCCAAAAGACGGCTGCCAGCATACCACAATGCAGTTCCATCCCGGTTGCTTCCATAAGGCTGCATACCAGCGATCCGGAACCGATCCTTTTCATCCGTTTCAAAATCTGCGCAGCAATGCAGATACACCGTTTCGTCTTTCAGGTTCTCATGCCGGTATCCATCTGTATGATGTCCGCACACCGAAACCGGTATTTCTGATTCCATACAAAAATCATACAGGCAAAGTGCTGCAAGAATGGCATGATCCATCCGTTCCCCACACATGGAAAAAGAATTATCGACCAGCACAGCCACACAGATATCCAGCTTTTTTCCTGGCTGTTGTTTCTTAAATACTGCCCCAGACGGTGCAGCTATGTTTCGAAGATCTACCCGACGTCCAAGAAAAAGCTTATGTTCCGTGCGTTCTTTCTGATTTTTCAATATAGGAAGCAGTTTCAGGCGAAGTCTCTTTTTTACCTGTTTAAGCTGCCCCTCATACTTTTCTGTCTGTAATTTTAAAAAATCTGATATCTCGGTCTTACGGCAAAGTTTTTTCTGTACCAGGTCATGGCCTTCTTCAAACGGTATCTCCATCAATTCCTTTTGAAGATGTTCGAAAATTTCTTTCTGTATCTTCTCGTCAAGCGTCTCTTTCGCCATTTCATAAAGGATTTTTTGCAAGGCATTATCACTGGATGCTTCCGTTTCTGAGGCAGGGATGCCACATTCATTCTGTTTGTCTTCGAAGCCACCAGACTCCCTGACACATTTCGGAAGATTTTCACACAGCTGCTGCAGGAACTTCTGAAGTTCTGCAGTACGCCCGTATTCATGGCCTTCCGTTTCCTGATCCTTTCCGTTTCTTTCTGTTTTGTCTTCTGTTTCCGACCCCTGTTCCGTATCCTCTTTTCTGATCTTATCTTCATTTTGCTCAGTCTGTGCCCCTGTGTTACCCTGCTTTTCTTCCTCCGGTTCTTCTTCGGATTCATTCGGGTTTTCCTTTTGCCCTTCACGCTCTTCCTGTTCTGGCTTTTGCTCTTCATTTTCTGTACTGTTCTTCTCTATTTCATCTATGATTTCCGCAAAATATTTCCAGATCATCAGAAGGATATGGTTGGTGGCAAGATATCTCTCCATGTCATCTGCTGCCTTTCCCGCTTCATCAATGACCGGCATAAGCAGTTTTAGTGTATCAATAAGCTCGTAATCCGCACCATCCCAGGCATTGACCCTTGAAGACAAGGCATACTGTGCACACAGGTTCATAAGAATAGATAACCTGTCTTTCTCCGTTTCCAGCATTTCCCTAAGTGTTGGAAGCCATTCCACATTTCGGTCGCGATTCATAAGGATTCCCCTGCGGATGCTTCCCGGAAAAAGGGCGCACATCTTCTCTTCTATGTACATATCATTCAAAAGATTGCTGAGATAGGATGCTGTCTGCAGAAAGATAGAAAGGATTGCTTTATCTTTTCTTTCAAAGTAGACATTCATTGCATCCAATGCCTCTTTTTCCTGTGCATTTTCCGGTGCTGGCTCCTTTGGATACCAGCTGCCATTTAACATATGCTCGGCATACCTTTTTCTAAGTGCAGAATCCGTATACCGGTAATGTCCGCATTCATGTCCCAGAATCCCGATCAGGCTGTCACTTTTTAATTCCAGTGTCAGGAAACTTGACGTAATCTGGTTTCCAAGATTTACGGCAACTGTTTCTCCCTGATTCCATCCTGCAATCCCTGAATTTTTATCATCGTATAACCGTAATGTAGTCAACTTTCCACCCGTGATTTCATGCCCGATCGAGGTCAAAAGATCACGATACTGCGGCGTATGAAATACTTTTTCCGGTGTCAGTTTTTCTTTCTCTGCACATATCCGTTTCCGGTATAAAGCCTTTTTCATTCGTTTCCTCCATCCGTTTTTAATCCACATCACAATGAGGAAGAAGAAAGACGCGTTCCATAGTTCCCTGTTCTTCCCTGTCCATGGATGCTTTGCTGAGCAGTGCTGTCCATGCTGACCTCCTGAGATCATTGGAAACCATGTAACTTAACACCCAGTTTTCCAATTCCCGGTATCCGCATACGCCATCTGTAATGTCCTGTTCGATCAAATATTCATGGATCTTGCAGACCGTGGCAGTCATAAAGGACAGAAGTTCTTTGTTTTTAAACCCGGTTCTTTTCATTGCCCTTTTTGCCATTTCCTCTTCTGTCAGGGCTTCCTTTGGCTGAATCAGGTTCATTCGGGAAAGAACTGACTGGTTGAAGTTCTGACAGCCAACATAATCCAGATTGGTGGTCATGATCACAATCGTATCCGGATTTCTCCGTATCTGTTCTCCATTTACCAGATCGGTTACAGCTCCATCGTCAAACAGGGAATTTAATCTCGTAAGTGTCCCAGGTTTTTCAATCATGGCCGGCTCCTGAATTTCAATCACAGATGGTTCCCTGCATGCCTTTACGATTTCTGACTCTTTTAATAGAAAGTCTTTTTCATTTTTCGACTTTTCATAGCCTTTTTCATAAACTGCTTTCAGGATCTCCCGAAAAGCTTTTTCCCGGCTGATCCCCTCCTCATAAATGCCATTTACCGTTGCAAGAGCTGAAGCCGGATCCATTTCAATGTCTTCCAGACGTGGCAATTCCATTTCCAGATGTGCTATTCCGCCCATATTTGGCACGGTGGTCGCTAAAAGTTCCAGTTCATCCGTTCCAGGTCCACAGGTGAACACATAATATGGAAGCCCTAATATCTGGGCGATCATTCTGGCATCCGTTGTCTTTCCAGTACCGGCATCGCCTGTCAGCATAAACAGCCTTGCCGGTGTCTTATCCACCATCTGCAGGATTTCTTCAGCTTCCTTACTTACCAGATAGTCTTCTGGAAGCGAAGGGATCCTTTCTTTTGTCCTTTCATTTACATCCCATCTGCCAGAGTAGATCTGTTTTAATTCAAAAAGTGTTCTTTTTGTCTTCTCATTTACAGGCAAAAGCACATGAAACTTTCCATAGATTTCATCGTTTGGTGCATATACCCCGGCCGCAATTTTATATTCCGGAAGCACATCCTCCAGTTCCTCTGCACGGAACTGGCTCTTTTCCAGCGGGATTGCCTGCTGCGGATTTGCTATTACTTCGCAGTACATGGCATCGCAGCAGATAAATGCCGCCCGCAGTGCAGCTTCCTTGTCTTCCCATTCCTTTTTTTTCTGTTCTTCAAGTATGTAGAAATTTTTTTGGAACTCTTCGTTAAATAAAGGATTATCCGGGACCAGATTGGCATAAGCTAAAAGGGCCAGGTACTGCTCGCCTGTGTTTTTGCCCTCCCGGATTCCCGGAAGCTTCTCGTTTTTTTCTTCTGTCTTTAAAATCCCACTGAAACGTCCGTTTTTCGAATTATAAGTCATTACATACTTTCCCTGATTTCCAGGATATTCCATGCAGAAATAATTTATGGTATCCCTGCCCCTTTGTATACCGGCAGCACCAGAGTCTTTTTCTTTCCGGATCTGAATCAGTGTCAGAAGTGCATGTAACGTAGGTCCATGAAGGCGGGAGACTTTTCCCTGCTTCCTGATATTTCGCATGGAACAATCCGCTTCATCATAGCTGACTCGTTTTTTCCCTGCTTTTTCCAACATCATCCGAAATGGGTCCGGAATGGGTTCTTTCATAATCCATGGTGCATAAAAACAAAGATCTGGCATTTTGTTCCCTCCTCTTTCATTATGTGATTTTCTGCATACGAAGGAAAGAAACAGGCAGAGCATTGGGTTTTTCCAACGTCTGCCTGTCATTCATTCTTTATGCGCTCTTTTCCTGTTCCAGGATTGCTTCATATATTTTTCGGATACGGTACCCAAACATGGTGTTTCGCCGGCTGATGTAATCCGTCCGGATAGCCTGTGCGATTGCACGTTTGCTTCCCACAATTATAAACCTTTCTCTGGCTCTTGTTACTGCTGTATAGAAAATGTTTCTGCGAAGCATCCACCGGAAACATGGAAGCATTGGAAGGATTGCCATCGGATATTCACTGCCCTGAGCCTTATGTACCGTAATCGCATATGCCAGTGTCAGCGGCCAATAGTCTTCCTCCTGATATTCCATGACCCGGCCATCCCCAAAATCTACACGCATGACCATTTTTTGATCTTTCCGAAAAATCCCTATGACTTCTCCAATATCGCCATTTGCTACTTCATCGTTGTTTTTTGTCTGCATGACCCGGTCACCTTCCCGGTAAGTATTCCTGCCATTTGTGATTTCCGGATAACCGAAACGCTTTGGATTCGCAATGTCACGCAATACCAGATTCAATGCATCCGTACCTGCTTCCGTATCTTTCCGAAGTGGTGACATCACCTGCACTTCTTCCAGAGAACCGTTTCTCTGCAGTACTTCTTTCCGATAGATCTTCTGTATCTTTCGCGAAGCCTCCTCAGGTGTGGAAGCCGGAATAAACTGAAAGGTATCATCAAACACCAGATCCAGCTGATTCTTATTGATCTTAATGGCATTCTGGCTGATGGTGGAATTCCCTTCCTGTCGGAAACATTCATCTAAGACAGTTACCGGAAATACGCCGGAATCAATGATCTCCTGAAATACTTTTCCAGGCCCTACGGATTCGATCTGATCTTTATCACCCACCAGAACCAGTCTGGCACCGGATTTAATACTGGAAAACAGTTTATCCGCCAGATACATATCGACCATGCTGAACTCATCTGCTATGATCAGGTCATCTGGAATTGGCTGCTCGTTCTTCCATTCTTCCTCTCCAGCTTCTCCGGTAAGCCCTATGGATTTATGGATCGTCAGTGCTGGATACTCTGTACATTCCCGCATTCGCCTTCTGGCGATGCCTGTAGGTGCACATAAAAGGATCACCGCATTTTTATCCAATGCTTCCTGTACAGCAATGATGAAACGGATCACTGTAGTCTTTCCTCTGCCGGGTCCTCCTGTAATGATGGATACCGGGTTTTCAAAGACATTTTTTACTGCCACCTGCTGTTTCGCATTCAAAATAATATCCTGTTCTTTCTGGATCTTTCTTAAAATACGGTCAACGTTTACAGCCATTCCCGTCTGCATATGGAGTCTGACTAATGCGGCAGCAGCTCCCAGTTCGGCCTGGAAGCTTTTGCGTGTATAAAACCCTCCATCGTGGCAGACCAGGCTTCCATCTGTATGGATCATATCATTGCCTGTATCCCGGATTGCCCGTTCAGAGACCGGTGAAACATCTTTGTTGTGATTTAAAAGTTTTTCGACACGTTCTATAATGTCCTCTCTTTTTAAATACAAATGTCCTTCGCCTTCTGCTTCTGACATAATATGCAAAATAGCAGCCTTAATACGAAGGGGATCATCTGCACGGAAATGTTTTGCCTTTACTGCAATCTGGTCAACAGTCAGAAATCCAAATCCATGAACCTCACAGAGCCGGAAAGGCTCCTCCTTCACGATCATAACTGCAGCAGGACCAAATTTCTCCTGTATTTTTGAAACTTTTGCAGGAGTCACCCCAAAAGGGGACAAATACATCATCAGTTCCCGGATGGAACTGCTTTTTTGATATCCTTCCAGAATATCATCTAAGCGTTTCTGCGTAATTCCTTTTACCCGAAGAAGTTTCTCCGGGCTGTCATTAAAAACATTCAGTGTATCTTCCCCAAACGTTTCTACGATGCGGGCTGCCATTGCCGGTCCGATCCCTTTGATCAGGGATGACGACAAATAAGTCCGAATACCTTCTTTTGTGGTTGGCATGGTTACTGAAAAATTGCTCACACTATACTGCATTCCATATTTTGTGGGTTTCCAGTCTCCCGTCAGTTCCACATCCAGGCCTTCGTTCGTCGGAAGTTCGGTTCCAAATGCCTGAAATATTCCATAATTTCCATTCTTTTGTTTTTTTACTTCCTCCGGTAAATCTTCATTGGTCATGTAGGAAGCTACCGTATATCCACTTCCTGCATTATAATAGATCTGCCGGATGGCTTTACAGCAAATGCTCATGTTCCAGCTCCTCTCTACCATGAGATCCAGAGATAATTATTGCATCCCATACTGGTGATGAAACCATCCTTCTTTAGTTTTTCCCGGATCACCTCTGTCTGTCCAAAAGGATATCCTTTTAAAATTCCAACCCTTCGATATTTCCTTTTTCCAATGGAAATACTGCAGATTCCTTCCCTGTTTACTGAAAAACGGTTTCGATTTTCAGATTCCAGAGTTTTCCGAATCGCCTGGATCCGCTCAAAGCCTTCATCTTCGTACCATATGGCAGCCTGTGCCCTGCATCTTGCCTGCTTCTCCTGATTATCGAAATTTACCGTTTCCGATCCCTTCTCATGATTTTTCGGTAAATCCTCGGTCTTTTCAGCATCTGCATGTACTTTACGGGCATCTGCATTCTTTTGCTGTTTGTTGTCATCATCATTCTCATTCGTTTCCTCCTTGTCCTTTTTCATAATAAATTTTTCATAGAAAAACAATCCTGCTGCAACCGGAATGACCAGTGAAAGGGACTGTATGATCACTGCCAGAAATATCGGCCATAAAAATGGTGATACTAACAGACCAAAAATTCCAGTTATCACGCACAGCTTTTTATGTGCAGACAACCATTTGTTCATTTCCTCCATCATAAGCATTTCCTCCTATGATTTGCTCAGTCAAAATCCAGCTTTTCATCATCTGTTTCCATGTACCGGTCATCAATATCCTGACTACGCTCCCGGCTTCTTGCCGAAGTTCCTCTGGATCTTGTCCCTCCAGAATTTGATCTCCGTCTGTCATCTGATGTATCTGTCCTGGTATTGCTTCTGTACCTTCCAGCTTCACGTTCCCTGTCATAGTCGCGGTCATCCATTTCTGTTGCTCTTTCACTTCTGGTGCTTCTGGAAGCTGAACGCTGGTTTTCTGCACGGTCAGAACGGTTTCGATTAGAAGATGCCCTTGTTTCTCTTTCCGGTTCTTCCCGTTCGTCATTTCCAGATTCTAAAGCTTTCTTACTTTCTGCAAAAGAAATCTCTTCTATCATAAGCCGCATGCCATAGACATTTTCACCAGCCCGATTCTTGTAGTTGTCATTCTGCATACGGCCTTCTACCAGAATCTTGATCCCCTTAAACAGATATTTTTCCGCGAACTCTGCTTTTCGGCCAAAAGCCGTACAGCTGAAGAAATCTGCTTCCGGATCTCCTCTTCGTACAAATTTCCGGTCTACCGCCAAGCGAAAGTTTGCAATGGCAAGTTCACCATTCTCTGTCTGTGTGTAGCGTAAATCAGGATCTTTTACTACTCGTCCCATCATGATTGATTTATTCATAGTTGTCCTCCCATAGCTTTATAAGGTTTTCCAGTTTCATTCCAGATGCTCCCGCATACATTTGACTAATGCTCCCATACCATTTTTTCGGATCTCGCGGGCAGCAGAGTCAGCCGTACATAAATTTTTCGCCATCTCCAGTGATTCTTCTCCCGGATGTGTCGCAAACAATACCGGTATCAGATAAAACAGAGATTTTTTGACCAGCATATCATATGCCATCTTAAAAGATTCAGGCGAAGTTTCTTTTCCATCTGGATTACATACAATCTGCCATACTCCTGGATATTCGATAATCCATTCAAGAAGGTGCACGACCTCCTTTTCCATCTTTTTTCGTTTCATAACGCCCTCCTTGCATTTTGAGTTTCCTTGTGTTTTTTTGTGATCCTCCTTTCCGTATTTGCTGATCTGTACTTGTTGTCTGCCATATTTTTGCAACAAAAAAAGGCCATTTAGAAATTTTCATTCTAAATGACCTTATTTATTACAAAGGCAGGAGGCTTTTGGCTCCTTAATGTTTTACTCCCGGTCAGACCCGGAACCAGCGTTTCTTATCTGTGTCTACAGATACAAATACAAATCTCACAATCATATTAACACAAGATATTGTTGACGTCAATCGCACTTTTACTATATTTTGTATTTTCGATTTTCAAAGATTTAATCAACTTCTCGTATTACTTACGGAAATGTAATTTTACCATTTTTATTTATACGAATCTTAAATGTACCACCAAACATTTTATTGTTATTTTTTTTATCTCTACAGTAAAAATATCCAATTGCGGTATCTCCTGATTTTTCTGATCTATCATTTAATACCAGAAATCTGTTTCTTACTAAATGTGTAGTTACACCTATTGATTCCGTACATTTACAACTTCTTCCATTATAAGTAAATTTGCCTGTAAGAACATATTTAATCAGTGCTACCTGAGTTTTTTTATCTTTTACCCTATATGTGTATGTTCCAATTTTTGTTTTGGCTCCAGCTCTTGTCAAACCATTGATTTCTGCTTCATAACTTTCTGTTTCTATGTATGTATTTTCATCCAAATCCATCTGCGATGTACCTACCAGTTTCATATCTTTAGGTACATCCTGAAGACTATTAGAAATTTCTTTTTGTGTCAATAATTCTGGTACTATCTTTTCATCTGCATATACATTTATAGATAGCATCAGAGACATTACCATCGCAACAAACAATGCCATTATTCGATTTATTCTTTTCATATTTCAGCCCTCTTTCTATTATTTTCTATCATTTCAAAAGAATCGATCTATTTCTCCTCCTCTCTTCGATCAAACTATTCTTTTGTCATCTGATTTTAATTTCTATTTTTCCTTCCACTGGGCTATATAAATCCAGAGGATCTTCATCACTTTCATAAACACGTCCTTCGCCTTCTCCGTAAGTATCCTCTATTCCAGTTTCATATTTTTTATATGTTGTGCTGTTTTTTTCTTCTTTATTTACATATAATTCTAATGTCACCGTTTTAGCATCTGGCGAAATTCCTTTGTATTTTGTATTATTTCTGCTTTCTTCAAACACAGTCTCTGTGTCACCATAATTTGTCATTCTATAAAGCCCCTGATTTCCTTTATCGTCGGTTCCTATTAAATAATAATCTTCATATTCTTTATTATCCAAATTTCCATAAATTGTACTTGCCAAATCGTTTAAGCTCATTTTTGAAATCGTCAGATTTTGATTTGGAGATATCTTTATTTTTTTATTCACATTTACATTTATGGTATTCTTCTCCAGTTCTTCCCAATTTGATGAAAATTCAAAAATATAGTTATCCGTATCTTCTGTATCTGCAGTATCCATTTCTGTTGGATCAAATAACCATACTTTCATTTTTATATCTGCTGTATTATCTTTAATAGTTGTGTCTTCCAACCTATAATGACAAACCTGACCATCTGTTCCGTTCTCCTTTTTCTCCAGAGCATATGTTCCATCTAACTGTGCCGCTTTTCCATTTATCTCCACTTCTGTTAGTAGAATAGTCTCTTTTTCTTTTGAATCATTTATATTATCAGATATTGCCACCCATAAATTCTCCTTATCAGCAGCAATTTCATCTAACGTAATAGAAATTCCATTTTTAGTAATCGTTTTTCCAACACTATCTATATATGATTCTACATTTTCATTAATCCCCAATGCCGTTTGAATCCACGAAGTAATCTGTTCCCAGGCCGCCTTTATCTCATGCGGATGTCCCAAGCCTCCTATCAATAATGCTATTACAACTCCTGCTGCTGCAATCTTTGCTAATTTTAATTTCAAATTAACATTTCGCTTTTTCCATGGCAGGGAAGCTTCGTAAACAAATTTTTCATCTATTTCTCCCATCAGATCTAAAAAATTGTTTTCTTTTTTCATATGATTTCTTTCACCTCTTCCCATAATCTGTTTCTGCTTCGAAAAAGACTAGATTTAATTTTAGTCTCAGAGCATCCATGTCTTTTTGCAATGTCTTTAATATTATCCATATACCAATATCGCCTGACAAAAATATCCCTGTCCCCTGCTTTTAAATCACTTAAAAATTTTTCTAAAATATTCAAAATTTCCTTTTTCTTTATATCCTCTTCCACATAATCCTTTATTGTATTTTCCAGTTTTTCCACTTCACCACAAATATCCATCATATGTGTATCTGCTCTTTTTGAAGCATTTTTCTTTCTGAAATTGTCCAATGCCAAATTTCTAGTTATTTTTCCAAGAAATGCAGATAATTTTGTTGGCGTTTTGGGCGGAATCTTATTCCACGTTATCAGCCACGTATCATTTACGCATTCTTCTGAATCTTCTGTGTTATATAAAATATTCCATGCAATCTTAAAGCAAAATTTTTCGTACTTTACTTCTACCTGGCGAATTGCATCTTCTGATCTTTCTAAAAATAAATTTATAATATGTGTATCTTCCATATCACATTTCTCCCCTGTATATTAGTGTTTTTATACGGATAGGTTATTTGCAGTGTGCCATATTAATGTTGTCTATTATATATAACGTATTTTTTTCTGTTTGGTTGCACTTTTTTTAAAAATTTTTTTGTTACCATAATTCCATTATCACTATAACATATTATCTAATCATTCTTCTCTCCCTGGTCAACTATTAATATCGTAATCTACTTCTGCAAATAAAGCTACATGCAAAAAATGAAAAAAGGAGCTGCCATTCCATGTGTATTCATGAAAGACAGCTCCTGCTTGAATCATTTTTATTTAACAACTACTTTTACTTTTTTACGGATCTTTCCAGATTTCACTGTGATATAGGCTGTTCCCTTTTTCTTTCCGGTGATCACACCCTTGGAATTTACCGTCACGATCTTCTTATTCGAAGAACTGTAGGTAACTTTCTCCTGGGAAGTGATCGGGCTGATGACCGGTTTCAGCGCAAGTTTTTTATTCCTTGCAACGGTCACTCTTGATTTCAGTCCGGTGATCTTTGTTGTTCTTACCGTTGTTTTCTGCACAGTAATGGAAATGACCTGTTTCTTGCCGCTGGCCAGTGTAATGGTCACTTTGGCTTTTCCGGCTTTCAAGCCTTTCATCGTTCCCTTGCTATTTACAGAAACGATTTTCTTATTGCTGGAAGTCCAGCTTTTAACGGAATCACCCTTTGCAAGTCTGGAAACCTTTATTTTGGAAGTAGACTGTTTTACTTTCAGCTTAATGCGGGTAGCCGTTACCTTGATCGTAGGTGTCAGTTTTTTGCCGACGGTCCTCTTTTCCTTGCGGCCCTTGTTGCTGGTACGCATCTGTACAGCCGGTGAAAATACCGTGGCTGCAGAGATCGTTTTCCATGGTCCGAACACCTCCGGTACTTCTGTAGGTGTTGGTGTCGGAACGTTTTCTTTCCGCTGTATGGTAAGAAGATAGTCTGTTTTTCCGCTTCCGGCAGCTGTTACCGTGATCTTCACCTGTGCTTCGCTTGCATCTGTTTCCCAGTATACATTTACACGTTTCGTTTTTCCGTTTGCCACAACCGGCATGGATACTTTCTCAACACCTTTTACTTTCTGTACCGTTACCGTGGCATCCCCATCTGAAGGTTCCACATAAAGGCGGAGGAACTTTTCCTTATTTTCCTCTTTGTCTGCAAGATACGAAACGGTATAGCTGGTTTTGGTGCTGTCAAATACCGGTGATAATGTAAGATATTTTGAAGTATCTGTAAAAGTATTGCTGGTACTTACCACCAGGTTTGCCAGGGAGGAATTTCCAAGCCCGCTGGTAAGGTGGAAGATATAATCCCTGCTCTTTCCGTTCAGTGTTGTTTTAACCGTAACATCTGCCTGTCCGGATCTTACATCTGCCACATAAGTTCCATTGGAAGCTTTTCCGTTGACAGTCAGGGTACATCCGGCAGGTGCTTTAAATGTCAGGGTCACTTTTGTAGCATTTTCAGCAACCCTTAAGGTATGCTCTTTTTCCGAACGCTGGAATGCTTTTTCCCAGCTGACCCGGCCAGTATCTGCTTCTGCTGATACACTGTCAAGGTAAGCTCCATTTGTTTCCAGTGCCATCAGATAACAGGAGTCATTCTTATAATAAAGTGTCCCATCCCTGTCTACGCAGATCGGACTGATGCAGTACTCCTGCTGTGCGAGTACCGGACGGAAGAGTTCTTTCGGTTTTCCGGAAGTCTGGCCCGGCTCATCTGTCAGCATATAGATACCGCCAGGTTTTGCATTGTAGGTAAAATACAGATAAACACGTCCATCCGCTTTGCCATCTCCATTAAAGTCCTGGTTTTCATAAGCGGTCGAAAGAAGCGGTGCTGCCTGCGGATATCCCGGGATAGAAACTTTATATGCAAGGGAAAGACCGGAAGCAGATTCTGTCAGGACATCAAAATGGTGTCCCCCATCCGCATTGTACTGTCCGCCGTTTCCGCAGACACCTACATAGATTCTTCCTTTATAGACGACCGGTGTGGATGTTGCCGCACCGCCCAGGTTATAGCCTGCCACTGTACCGAAAGTACCATCTGCATTCATGGCAACCCGGTAAAGATAGCCGCCTTTGGTCGTAAAATAAACATATCCGTTGTTATAAACAATGGTGGATCGGATATCGCCGATCATGTCCGTGCGCTTGTCGATCAGCTGTCCGGTGTGCGTATTAACTGAATACAGGATAGAAGTATAGGCATCACCGGCCCCGTCATCAGAACCAAACACCAGATAATTTTCGGACGCATAAGCACCTGTCCAGTAAAAACCGCCCTTATGGTTATATTTCCAGGTACAGTATTTTATCTCATCACCTTTTGACGGGTCTTCATCTGTAACAGAAAGGCAGAAGTAAGAACCAGGGGTTGTATCCGAAGTCCAGGTTCCGGTATAAATATATCCATCCTTATAGGTGATCGGGGAAAGTGTCTGGCCTCCCAGGCTCTCACTGATCCAGAGGGATTTTAAAGAAGTGGCACTCAGTGCCTGGATCTGTCCGCCGCCGATCTGTGCAAAAAGCATTCCTTCCGCATAAGCAAGCGGGATCATGGCATACTGCATATTTCCGTGCATCTGTTCACTGGTCTGCACGATATCCCCGGTATTTTTATCTATTTTATAGATGAACTGTCCGGATGCCACGTAAAGATAGCCGCCCAGGATCAGTGGAGGGGTAAGTGCTGCATCCCATCCCTTTGCATCCAGATGCAGGGACCATTTCTGCACCGTTGTATCCTTGCTGGTCGGCGTGGAGGTATTGGTGATCCCGTTGTTTGTTTCACTGTTCCGGTAACTGCTCCAGTCATTATCCGTGATCTCTGGCTGCGTTGCCGTCTGCTGTTCCAGTTTTACCTGGATCTCTGTTTCCTCACCTACCGTAAACTTCTCTCTTCTGGAGATATATCCATGTCGTGACACATTCCAGGTATACTCATCCCCGTAATAAAGAGAATCATACACAAAAGCATCTTTGGAAGGTTCCACACGCTCCCCTTTAGAATCATATACACTGACCACTGCATCCGATGGATCTGTTACAAAAGTGATCGAGGACTTTGCTTTTTTATGTACGGTGATCGTATAGGTTCCTGTGGAAGTATAAGTGATATCCTGATAAGCCGGATCCTGATAAGTCCCGTCTTCTTTCATCTGGAAAGTGATCCTGGTCTCAGAACCGTCAAGAGGAATCTCAATGGCATTGCTGCCGGATACTGCCTGTCCGTTTACGGTAAGGCCATACCACTTGTCATTAAAGGCTTTTGCAGAAACTTTTACAGATTCTGTATTCTCACCCACTGTCACATCATAATCCCTGGTGATACCGGCACTGTCAAATTCTGAGATCAGGTTTTTGGCCATGTCCGTGTCCGAGGGAAGGTAACAGCCGATCATGGAAAGATCCAGCCTCCGGAGCACTACGATCTTGTAAGTCTGGCTGTCTGTGGCTGTACCGGCTGTTACTGTGTAAACAGCCCTTTTTCCATTATCCTTTGTAAAAACATTTGAAAAATTATAACGTTTTCCATCGGTATATCCGGTTGCAATGATCTCACTCTCAACCGTCTTTCCATCAAGATCGCAGGCAGATAACCGGATCGTTGATCCCTCCGGCGCATCGGCCCCCAGATCTGCCGTTACATAAAATCCGGTAGAATTATAACTGGATCCGATCTCAACGGTATAGGTTTTCCCGCCATAAATTTCATCCAAATCTTCCCTGCGGCTGATCTCCAGAGGATCCTTAACGCCATAGCCGGAATACACACTGAGATCCTTGAGATATTCTTTCGTACTGTTCTCCCCGGCAAATGGAGCATCCTCAAAGGTAAGTTCTGCAGAATCTTCATCGTCAGAGCCGTCCATGACCAGTTCCTCCTGATCCTCGCCGTTAAATTCCCCCTTTGAGAATTCCGCATCTTCTGGTTGCTCTGTTTCCGGTTCTTCTGTGATCTCCACGTCACTGTCTCCCGGCTCTTCTGTGATCTCGGTCCCTTCCTGGACATCCGGCTGTTCTTCCGTCTCTGCTGCCCCGGAAGAAAAATCACTTTCCATGGATATGTCGGCTCCATAGACTGGAGCTGTCCCTGCCAGCATACTCACCGACAGAAGGACTGCCAGCCATTTTCCTAGTCTTCCTTTCATCTGATGTTTACCTCCCTTTTTTTACTGCTGAAGCAGTGGATTCCTGCTTTTTATTTTTCTGAAACTGCGTCTCGCTCCTGTCCACAGGAGCAGGTACAAAACTCCTGCCAGTGCAAATAAGGATAGAATCCTGGTAAAGAGTTTCATGTGCGTCCAGGTGTCTGTTACTTTACTTCCTACCAGTTCCGGGATACTCTTTCCTTCGTTTTTGGAGGAAGCGGACACAATCCCGGATGTGGTCTCCCTGTCTTTGCTTTCAGTCAGTTCTTCTGTGGATGACTCTTCTGTTTTCTCTTTTGTTTTGTCTTTTACGGCATCCGCTTTTTTGCTGTTTTTCTTTTCACCTGATGTACCGGAACCGGAGCCTTTTTTCTTCGTACCGGCATAAGCCGTCAGTTTCTTTTCCTTGTTTTCGTCTGTGCTATCCAATCCGTTTTTTCCATCTGACGTACCTTTTCCGCCAACCGTTTTCAGATTTGTAAGGGATCCTTCCCCATTATTGCCTTTGCCCGGGACTCCGGCTTCACTTTTATTTCCACCATATCCGGGTCTCTGGGCGATCGAACCGGAATTTCCATTGCCCCCATTTCCCGCTGTCCCGTTATTCTTCTTTCTGACATCAGGGATCCGGATCACCAGCGGACTGCTAACATTGCCCGCAAGGTCTTTCACCACGACCACCACATCTTTTTCACCTTCTGACAGGCCTGTAATGGTCAGGGTATCGCTTCCTTTCAGTACTTCTCTTCCCTCTTTTGAGGTATCCGGGATCTGTACTTTCGCGCCGGCCTCTATGACACGGTAATAGCATTGTCCCCTTTCACTGGTCTTATATACTACTGAGGCCTGGTCCACGGATATCCTGCTCGCACTGATCTTTTTCAGTTCCGGCGGTGTCTGGTCCGTGATCCCAAGTGTCAGGTAATAATCCCTCCGGGTGCCGTCCTGTGCGGTTACCTGCACCCGGACCATAGCTTCCTTTTCCTGGTCTCCGAAATGGATCTTCCAGTAAACATGCCCCTTTCCATCGTTGCTTTCTTTGATGGTCTCATCTTTTTCCACGGTAGAATGCTTCACTCCGCTCAGCGCATAGATCTTGACCGTGGCATGTTCTTCTTCCGCTGTCAGCCAGATGTTCAGGCTCTGGCGTTCCCCGTCATAAACCGCCTTGTATCTGTCACGGTCCTTGTTTAATGCGGGATCTAGTTTTAAGATTCCTTTTCCCCAGGTATCGGAGCTGGATATATATAATTCTTTCAGATCCGCATTGCTGCTTTTAACTTCCGGAGTGATGGTCGGTTCCGGTGTAATAGAAGGCTCCGGCGTAACGGAAGGCTCTGGAGCTGCCGTCGGTTCCGGCGCAGCGGTCGGTTCCGGAGTGGCAGTTGGCTCTGGTGCAGCAGTCGGTTCCGGCACAGCGGTTGGTTCCGGTATCTGGGTCGGCTCCGGTTCTGCAGTCGGCTCCGGAACGGCGGTAGGTTCTGCGGGTACCGATGGTTCTGCCAGCGTTTCCCCTTCCGAACTCTCTGTGCTGTCTGCTGCATAAACTTCCCTGACAAAGATCGCATCTGTTTCTGGTGCAGCCCCTCCTGCCAGAAGTCCTGCAGAAAGGGTTCCGATAATAAATTTGTTAATGATCGGTCTCTTTAAATTGTTTTTTTTCATTACCAGTCCCCCCATACTTCGCCATTATCCCCGACACCCAGATCTGCTCCGGAATACAGGGTAAAGCGAAGCCTTACTTCGTCACCGTCTGCCGGGAAATAGCCCGACATTCCAATGTTCATATATTCACCGTTTACAAAATACATCCAGCCGGAATTCATGGTAAAATCAAATTCTCCCAGCCAGTTGGCATCATGCCCGGACAGCTGGCAGTTTACTTCTGTCAGATGTGCCATCAGGTCATCCGGGATCGAAGCTCCGGAAGTGATGCCGCCGCGTCCGATAGCTTTCAGGTAAAAACCTCCTGTTGCACTTCCATCATTCCTCCAGTCAAACCCGCTGTTCTGCAGAAGCCTTAAGACCACGGAGGAAAGCTGTTCGCCCTGATAAAAGTCGATGGATGTCGCCGGCAGGATTGTCCCAAGTCCGACAGTCCCCGCCTCAATGCTGACCGTGATGGAGCCGGCAGGTTCTTCCTGGCTCTCATCCCCTTTATAGATGGTAAACGTTGGAAGCGTGGTACTCCATCCCTCATCATCCGTTGCCTTGATATCCACAGTGTTGCTGCCCTCATTCAGATCCAGACGGTAAGCCAGGATTCCCGGCGAAGGCTCCCCTTTTGAAGAAAGTCTTTCACCGTTTCCATATACTTCCAGTGCCGTAGAGGATAAGCTGTTCCCGTACCAGTCTACCGCCTGTACATAAAATGTACGGTACGCGGCATTTACCGTTTCCCCGTCAGTCAGGTCTGTGGCGATCGTTGGATAATGGTCTTCCTCCGGTTCCTGTGTCGGTTCCGGCTCCGGAGATGGCGTCGGCGTTGCACTGAGCGGTACCTGCGCCCCATCCTGGTTCCGGTCATCGTCCTGGTCCGGTGTTTCTTTCCGGCTGTCATCATCCTGGTCACCATTTTTGTCATAATGGATGGTATTGTCTTTGGAGCTGTCATTATCCTCTCCTGTGGAGCCGTCTTCCGGATCGGTATCCCCTTTTTGGGTATCTTCCTTCTGGCTGTCCGGTTCCGGTGTCTGGGAAGCTTCCGGCTCTGATGTCGGCTCCGGGGTGACAGTCGCCTGTGCCTCTTCCTTTTTCTTTTCCGGTTCTTCCTCCGGTTCATCTTCCAGGATCTGTGCCTGTTCTTCAAAGGAAGATTCTTCACCCGTGGAAGCATCTTCCTGGCTTCCGGCATAAGCATATCCCTTTCCAAGATAACCCTTTAAGGAGCTTTCACTGTTCACCCCCTGTACCGGATTTTCACTTTTCTCCGGTTCATAGTTTTTCATTCCCAGAAATAATACTCCAGCAAAAAGCAGGAGACAGACAATAGCTGTCAGAAAGGAAAGCCGGTTATTCTTTTTTCTCTTTTTCATGGTCATTTCCTCCTTAATACAGCCTTTCTATATATTTCATGATCCAGTTTCCATACCAGCTTCTGGCTTTTTTCAGTTCTTTTTTCATCTTCTGCACGCACAGAGCGGTATCCTTTCGTTCTTCTTTTGATACAGCATGGGGACTGAACGCAGCCTTTTCCCCGATAACGCTTGTTTTCCGGTAACACTTCATGGCATCTTCCGAATAAAGCTCAGGGCCATGATAATAAAGAAGCCGCGCATATCCGGCCATGGCGCGAACCGCCTGGCGGTCATCTTCACTTTCAAACAGTTTTCTCCGTCTTCTGTTTGCGTGGATGCGGAGCACACAGACCGTAAAGATAAATATCAGGCAGAAGAGGTCAAATACCGCAAGCAGGAGGATCAGAAGCTTTTCGATTCCGAACAGTGCCAGTTTTAAGCTCCAGTGTGTCTGGATGTTCTCCTGTGCAGGCGGTTCGTCCTGTGCTTCCGGGATGGCAGCTGCTTTGGCTCCTTTTGCCTCCAGGCCTGCCGTGAGGTCTGCTTCCTCCATGACATTGTAGTATTCCGGTGTCATTTCTACCGGTACCCATCCAAGGCCGTCCATATAGATCTCGGTCCAGGCATGTCCATTCTTTCCCGGGACTTCTATCGTATCCCCCGGGTTTTTATCTTTGATATCTTCCGGTGTGATCAGATAGCCTTCCACATAACGGGACGGGATCCCGTAATAACGGAACATCAGTGCCGCTGCCGTGGCATAATGGACACTGTGGCCGATCCTGGTGTTTGTCAGGAAGTCCTCTGCAAAATCCCCCTGTCCGGTATAGGGATCGGCTGCCGTGCTGTAAGTCAGGTTCTTTTCCAGATAGGAACGGATCCTGCTGATCGCTGTATAGTAATCGGTATGCCCCTGTTCCCGGTTTCCACCGTCCCCCAGTTCTTTGCGGAACAGGGTTTCCAGTGCACCGGACAGCTTCGTATCCTGGCTGTACACAAATGCGTTGTAATAACTCTCATCATCACGGTAGGAATCCCCTTCATCCCTGGCAAGTGCCTGATAGACCCTTGCCCCCAGCACCGTAAAATCTTTTACCAGGTTTCCATTTGCCTGATAGTGATAGTTTCTTGCTCCAAAGAGTCCTTTTGCTTTTAACATACTGTCAGCAAACGGTGTCTCTTTCCTGTATCCGACAGGCAGTTCTGTGATCTCATAAGGGGTATAGAGATAACGGCTGTCTGCCTTTTCATTTTTTATATCCACTTCGGATACTTTGTCAGAAAGGGTATCATCATCTGCAAGTGCCCTTGCACGGCTTAGCTGGGTCTCCCCATAAAATCCATCCTGATGGAGCCAGTAAAAGAGCGTCCTCTGTTTATAGGCATCCTCCGTATCCAGGCTTTCCCAGGAAGAACCGTCATACACGCTTCCCACAAATCCTCTCAGGTAGAGAGAATCCGGATTTTCCATGGTAACGGAAAGTGCCGTATCGTCTGAGGCACTCCAAGCACCGCATTCTTTCAGCTTTCCATCCGGAAGGGTATTGATCTTTCCTTTTTTGTACCGCAGGCTGCTGATCCCGTCCAGGGCCTCTTTTTTAGCTTCTGTGACAAGTGTCGAGGAACCATAGTCTTCGGACGGCATAAACTGTTCCAGAAGGATCCCGGCTGCCAGCATTACCGCACATGCCAGGATGCTTCCTGTCAAAAATGCCCGGCTGCTCTCTGCCCGGTGGCGTTTCCTTCCAGAACGGGAAAGGATAAGATTCAGTTCCAAAAGGATCCCCATGTAAAAAATAACTCCTGTGCCTGCATCCGGTTCCATACCAAGGATTCCCGAAAGGACAGGAAGTACCAGAGCCCAGGCAAGCACCAGTAGATAAAACTTCAATTTCAGGATAAGGAATCCGCAGACTGCCGCTGCCATTCCAAGATAAATAAGGAATACCATGCGGGCGGCATCCTCTCCCTGTATCCCGGCAGTCTCAAACCGTTCCAGATAAATCCCGGCACGGCTTCCCAGGATGTCTGCCATATCATTCCAGTATAATGCCATGCCGTCTAAGAGCTGTCCATGGAACAGGAAGATCCCTGCGATGGAAACCATTCCCAGTCCCAACCGTCCATAAAGCCCATATTTTCCCATTCTTTCTGTTGCAGTACAGAACACTGCCATAAGAAGCACGCTTCCCAAAATCGGTGCCATGCGTTCCTGCTCAGTAAGGACACTCATAAAAAGCAGGAGCCCTCCGCCTGCACTAAGCCAGATCAGTGCAGTTTCCAGCAGGATACCGGACAGTTGTTTTCCATATGCTGTTTTTGACTGTCTTTTGGATTCTGTGATCCGTATTTCCATAATACCTGTTCTCCTCCACTGTCTCTGCCGCCTGTGCCGCATCCTACGATAGTCACTTCTCCCTTTGCTGCCAGGAGTTCTGCTTCTTTGTCCTGCGGGTCGCCGGTTATATATACATAGTTTGCAAAATTCTGTATTCCCGGGTTTTTCAGATATTCCCGTACTGTGACCGGTGTTTTTGCATCACTTCCATAACGCAGGAAGCGGTACAGGATGTTTTCGCGGTCCTCTTCTGTACGGATCTTCTCCAGCCGGAACTTCCCAGTGCTGTGGTCATAGACTCCGGCCTGGCAGGAGATCTTCTGCTCCATAAAGCTCTGAAGGACTGCTGAAAAGACTTCCGCCACCGTTTCCGCACGCTGCGGATCCCGCTCTGCCTGGAACGCTTCTGCCAAGATCAGTACCGTATCATCCACCGGGAAGCTTTTTTCCCGGATCATAATGTCATCCAGCTTTCCGGACAACTTCCAGTGGATCTGCCGGATACTGTCACCGGAACGATATTCCCGGATGTCATAAGTTTCTCCCGGATCGTCCCCCGGGCGGCTTCCGGAATAGCGGAAACTTTCCATGTCGAATCCTTCCCTTGTAAAAAGGGAAAGCTCACCTTTTTGTCTTTCCGGCATTACAACGGTATAAGCGCATGTATCAGCCTTCCTTTTTAAAGAAAAGACACGAAAAAAATCCTGGCATTTCCAGTCAGAAAAACAAAATCTGATACAGCCGCACCAATTGCTTCCAGCCTCAAATTCAATGACCTGCTTTTCCTTTCCTCCCAGGGAAAAGGAAATCGGGATCACCCCTTTTTCCCCGGTAAAAAGATTTTCCCACCGGAGCACTCCTGCTCCGCCAAATACCGGCCATGCAGACTGATTTTCCAAATACATTTTTCCATGGAAACACTCCATTCTCTCTGATGCCTTTGGGAGATGCAGTTTGATAACGGCTTTTTTTCCGGACAAAACCACACTCCCTGCAGAAAAGATCAAAATAAGAACGGTGAGCAAAAGAACCGCTGCAAAAAGCCATGTGCCTGTAATTACTGCTGCTCCTGCCATGCAGACCAGCCACAAAAGCCACAGGATCCTGTCCTTTATCATCCTTCCACCTTCGGTTCCGGCACTTCTGACAGGATCTCAGAAAGGATCTCACGGGCAGATTTTTCCTGATACCTCGCCTTGGAATCCAGAATCATCCTGTGTGCCGCAACGTCCTTAAAGACATCCTGTACGTCCTTTGGAATAACATAATCCCTTTCTTTCATATAGGCAGCTGCTTTTGCCATCCTTACCAGTGCCAGGGTTCCACGCGGGCTTAATCCCAGTGTGATCAGTTCATGATTTCTCGTAGCTTCCGCAAGGTCTGCCACATAGTCGAGCACCTGGTCTGCTACATAGATCTCCTGTACCTCTTTCTGGAGTTCCAGCACCTCATCCCGGGTAACTACGGTCTTTGCATTTTCCAGGGGATTTTCCCTCTGTCTGTCCCGTAACAGTTCCACCAGGCTCTGATGATCCGGGTACCCCATGCTGACACTGATCATAAAACGGTCAAGCTGTGATTCCGGAAGGAGCTGCGTACCGGAAGACCCCACCGGGTTTTCTGTCGCAATGACTACAAACGGGGATGGCACACAATGGTTTTCCCCGTCTACCGTCACCTTTCCTTCTTCCATTACTTCCAGAAGGGCGGACTGGGTCTTGCTGGAAGTACGGTTGATCTCATCTGCCAGCAAAAGGTTGCACATGACAGCCCCGGCACGATAGGAAAACTGTCCGCTCTGTTTGTCATACATGGTAAATCCGGTCACATCGGAAGGGACAACATCCGGGGTGAACTGGATACGGTTAAATTCCATTCCCATGAGACGGCTCAGTGCCAGTGCGGTCGTCGTCTTACCGACACCAGGAACATCTTCCAGAAGGACATGTCCCTTTGCGAGCACTGCCATGAGGATCTTATCTGTGATATCTTTTTTTCCTTTAATGATTTTCTCCAGCTGATTCTGAAGTTCTGTTATTTTCTGCGGCATTTTTTCCTCCATCCTTATCTGTGGTCTGTCATATTAAAAAAACTGTTTTCCTTATCCTGGTAACGCTGGTAAGCCACCAGTGCACAGAATCCCTGGTCTGTTGCCATGGGGTTGCTTTCCCCGTCCAGGGTATGTTTAAAACTTCCATCCTTCTGATAAAAAGTCATCAGGGTATCATACAGGCCTTTTCCATCTTTCTGGAAGCGTTCATCCTCATTGCAGTCTACGCCTACCGCACTGAGGGCGATCACGGTCTGGGAAATGGATTCCGAGCTCTTTGCGCCAAATGCGGTATAACCGCCATCATCGTCCTGTATATCTGCCAGAAATTCCACACCCTTGTCAATGACTTCCTTTACATCTTCTTCATCCTGGTACGGTTCCAGGCTCTGCAGTGTCATGGCGGTCAGATCCACATCCCCGTCTTCTGCGTTATCATCCAGGGAAAATCCGCCATCTGCTTTTTCCCTCTCCAGTATGTAATCCAGGTATTTCTGTTCCAGCTCCCCGTCTTTATTGGAATCCGGGTCATCGGCATTTAAGGCGATCAGTGCATAAATGGCACCGTTTAATCCCTGGGAGACCACTGCATCAAAATCTTCCAGCGGCTTTTCAATATCGTAACCGCCAATATCCGTTGGATCCTTTCCTATGGATTTCAATGCCATGACTGCCCTGGAATACTCCGTATAACGGTTATCACTGAGCACGCCTTCCTGGTCTTTGACCCGTTTTTCAAGATTGGCACGATATTTTTCGAAATAGTTCTCATCCACCGTTTCTCCCGAACGGGCAAGTGCGATCACCGTCCATTCCCCGCCCAAGGTATCCGATGCCGGTGATGTTACGGTTTTCTGTTCATAAGCAGCTGTTTTTTTCAGTGCATCTTCCAGTTTTGGGGTTCCGCCCCCACAGCCTGTCAAAAGCCCCGCTGTGGTAACTAACACCAGAAACTGGCATGTCCTTTTTTTTAGTCTGTTCATAATTTCCCCCTCATTTTTTCGTTTATCTGTTTTATGCAAAGAATCACATCTTCTTTATTGGAACATTCTATCGTCCAGGTCCGTTCCTTTGTGCAGGGAAGAAGTTTTAAAACCTTTTCCCATGGAATTGTGCCCTTTCCTAAGCCCAAATGGGAGTCCCTGTCCCCTGCATTGTCATGGATATGGACATGTCCGACATATGGAGCAAGTTCCTTCGCCCATTCGAGGACCGAAATTTCCGAATAGCAGTGTGCGTGCCCCATATCCAGACACAGCTTAAAGTTTGGATGATCCACGAAGTTGTATACATCTAAAAGAAGCCGCCAGTCTTCATCCAGGACATTTTCCATGACGATCTCAGGGCCTTCCCGGTCTTTTAAAAACTCCCGGAAAAACCGGCCCGTCTGCTCTGCCCAGCCTTCCCGGAAATATACCGTAGGGATCATCCCTGAATGATATACGATCTTTTTTGCTCCAAGGCGGATTCCTGCCTGGTAACACTGGTCAAACCGTTCCATGGTCACTTTCCTTATCTGGCTGTCAAAAGATGCCGGGTTTAAATCCAGGAAAGGCCCATGCAGGGTAAGTGGCGGATTTCCCATCTGCCCCAGCCTTTTTTGATACCGTTCTATTTTTCTTTCCAGCTGGTCCAGATTGTCGGAAATGGAAAACTCAATGCTCTCCACCCCGGTCCCGTACTGACAGCAGATTTCTTTCATATCTTCATCGCAAAGCAAATGGCTGACATAGATCAAAGCATTTCCTCTTTCCCGGACTCAATCAGCCCGTATTTTTTCTTAATGCGTTCCAGTTTTTCAAGAAGCGGCCTGCTCAAAAACCATAAAAAGATCACAGTTGACAGTGCATGCACCAAATCCACCGGGATCCCTGAAATGTAAAAAGCAACCAGGCTGGCCGGTGTGATGTATCCGTAAGACATTAAGATACTTGCCGGATTCATGATCCCACCATAGATGAGCACCACACTTAAAAATCCATAGATACAAAGATCCCGCTTCCTTGCTTTTAAGATTCCTTTCTGGTAAAGAATTCCTGCCAGGAACCCGATGATGCCAAAAGAGAACATCTGCCATGGTGTCCAGGGACCCTGTCCCATAAACATGTTGGATAACATCATGATAAGACAGCCAACGAGAAACCCCGCCTCTCCCCCAAAAGACACACCGGTAAGGATCACAATAGCAGCTACCGGTTTGAAACTGGGGACCATAAAGAAGGCTGCCCTCCCTGCGACACCGATCGCTGCAAGGACAGAGATCACCATGATTTCCCGTGCTTTTGGTTTGCGTCCTTCAAACATCATAAAAAACGGGAGCATTGCAGCCACGATCACAATCAGGCTGCATATCAGATATTTCCTTCCATGGAAAAACCGGACTGACAGATACAAAAGCAGTGGTACGACCAAAAGCATCAGAGCAAGGGCAAACCAGGTCCTCCGGTTCACTTTCCCCTTCTTTTCCATCTGCCGGATGATCATCCCATCGGAGGGAAGGGTATATTCTTCCAGATCTTCTGCCGTTTCCTCTTCCTGTGCTTCATTTGGGGTGTCTTCCCAGAATTCATCTATAAACTGGTCCAGTTGCTGCTCTGTAAGCACGTAACCACATCCTTTCCGGTCACAGCTTCCGGAAACAAATGCCTTGCCATCCGGTTTGCTGCAGTTGTGTAGAAATTATTTCCGGCAAAAAACTCCCGGGTATTCTGGCTGGTAACGATGTTTCCCTCAAAAAACAGGCCTACCCTGTCCGCATACTCTGCAACAAATTCCACGTCATGGGAGATCATAAAGATCGTCAGGCCATGCTGTTTCAGCCGGGTTAAGATCTTTCCGATCTCTTCTTTATATTCTGCATCCATTCCCTTCGTAGGTTCATCCATCAGGAGAATCCTCGGACGAAGCAAAAGGACTTTGGCAAGTGCCAGCCTCTGCTGTTCCCCGCCACTCAGATCATAAGGATGTCTTTCCAGAAGCCCTTCCAGCCTGGTAAGGCTTACGATCCCTTCTATAGCCTTTTCTTTTTTCATATGGATCTGATATTCCGAAGACATTTTTTCTCTCCTGCCCCCAATCACAGAATACAGATCTTCCAGGACTGTTTTCTTTAAGAAAATGCTCTGTGGGTTCTGCGGCATGACTCCCAAAAGCCCGCAATACAGATCCCGGTCTTTATACGAACGGATATCCCGCCCTTCCAGAAGTATCTTCCCACGGTATGGACATCGCACCCGGCTTAAAAGAGACAGCGTAGTGCTCTTTCCCGTACCGTTTCCACCTACCAGTGCATAGAACTCTCCTTTTTTTACCTCCAGGGAAAGATCCCGGACAACATCCGGGCTGTCCTTTTCATACCGGAACCAGGCATCTTTCACCTGAATGGACAATTCTTTCTTCGAACTATCTGTTTTTGTGTATCTGACTTTTTCAGTGCTTTCGCTCTTTCGCTGACTATCCGAAGCAATTCCTTTTTCGTTACAGTAACGGGAGAGCCACTGTCTTCCCTCACTGACTGTCAGCGGACAGGTTGCCTGACTGTCTGTCTCACCATAAATCTGCATAGGAATCGGCATGGAAAGAAACATGCCATGTTTTTGTTCCTTTAATTTTACCCCGATTTCCCTGGGAGTTCCTTCCAGATAAACATTCCCCTTATCCATGACAAATACCCTATCCGCATAAGGGATGATATCCTGAAGCCGGTGTTCCGTAAGGAGCACCGTTGTTCCAATATCACGATTAATCTTTTTTACGGTTTCCAGAAAATCAGAAGCAGCGATGGGATCCAGCTGAGACGTAGGCTCATCCAGTATTAAAAGGGATGGATGCATTGCCATGATCGCAGCCAGGTTTAAGATCTGCTTCTGCCCTCCTGACAGCTCTGAGACATTTTTATAAAACCACTGATGGATACCAAAATAGCTGGCCATCTCCGCAACCCGCAGCCGGATGGTCGCATTGTCATATCCCAGGCTTTCCAGTCCAAAAGAAAGCTCATGCCAGACTTTATCCGTTACGATCTGATTATCCGGGTTCTGCATGACAAAACCGATCTCCTGGCTCTGTGTCCGGTGATCGATCCCCGAAAGCGACATCCCCCGGTAAAAGATTTCTCCCTCTGACTTTCCAACCGGGGCCAGCACGGTTTTTAACTGGCGCAACAGCGTGCTTTTGCCGCATCCGCTCCGTCCGCAGATCACATTTAACGTTCCTTCTTCTATTTTCAGATTCGCATGGTCCAGAACCTTCCTGGAACATTCCGGGTATGCGAAGCTAAACTCCTTTACTTCTACAAGATTCATAATCATTATCCTTCCTGTTCCAGAGTTTCGTAGATTTTTTTGTAAGTCATATCCAGATCTGTTTCACAATGCTTCCGGCTTCTGGCAAAACGGATGGTCTCCGTCACATCCAGGATCACCGGAAGGAAACAAAAACATGCGAAACAGATGTATGTAAGCATTGCTTCAACTACTGGAACAGATACCGGAGCCTGATGCCCCTGAATGGTAAAACCAGCAAGTAAAATACGGGGATCATAACTTGCATAAGAAGCCCCATTCATACAGCCAGTGGCAAATACAAGGAATAAAGCTGCCATCACTGCCAGAAGCCCCTTATCCTTCTTCGTAAACTTGTAAATGGAAAAAGCAGTCCTTCCTTTTAATCCATATCCCCTGCTCCGCATGGAATCCGAAGTCTCTATGGCATTTTCCAAAGCCCATGTGACCAGTATCGACAGCATGTTAAATCCCGCACGGATGCGGTTAAAAAGACTGCCCTCTGAAACATCCCTTCCCATGGATTTCTGACCGTTCCGGATCACTTTCAGCTGCCCCGTAAATCTGGGGACAAAGCGAAGTGCCATGGAAAGGATTAGAGAAAGGGCCGGTATCAGCCTTCCAAACAGGTAAATAAATTTATCACTTGTCATAACTTTATTATAACAGGAAAACCACTGGATCACTACGAACATGACCGCTCCAAGGACTACTCCATAGACTAAGGCCTCCAAAGTGATCCAGTTTCCACTGCTTTCTACATAATATAGCATCGTGACCCCATAATGATTGAAAAGTGGATTCAGAAGAGCCACGATCAAAAGACTGGGAAGGGTAAAGAGAAAGCTTTGCCTAAGTGTCCTTTTTCCTCCAAGCAGAAAGATGGAATAAGACAAAGCACCCGCATAAGAAATGCAGATAAAGACGGGATGCTGATTAAACATAGTAAATAACAGTACTACAGCAAAATAAAAAAAATTCAAAAATGGATGGCATGTGGAAAAAGCATCAATGATGGATTGATCCGCAGGCTGTCTGTTTCTTTTCTCGGTCTTATTTGTTGATAACACGTTTAAATGTACTCCCTCTTTAATCCCTGCTCTTCACAGTACAAATCCACTTTGCTTCCCTTTTTGCAACGTATCGTGCAGTTTTTGTTCACGATCTTTGAGCCAATATGCTCAGGATCATGATGTATCTCCAGATATTCCAGCCGGTTGCATCCATGAAAGACTTCCTCTCCAAGATACATGATATTTTCCGGAATATATACCTCTTTCAATTTCTTACATCCGAAAAAGGCCCTCTGATCTAATTTTTTAATTTCTTTTGGTAAGACTATGGTTTCAAAGCCACAGAAGTAAAAGGCTTCCATACCAATTTCTTCCAGTGTATCCGGCAGCGTGATCTCCTTTAATTCCTTACAGCGGTAAAAAGCTCTTCTTCCTATACTCTTTAAATGCTCCGGGAATACCACTTTACTTAACTGCGTGCAGGAATGGAAACAGCACTCCGGAATCCTGCGGCATTCTGAACTGGTTTCAAATGCTACCTTTTTAAGGGCTGTGCATCCTTTATAACTATAATCTCCCAAAATTTCCAAAGATGCCGGAAATGTTACTTCTCTGAGAGAATGATTTTCCGAAAAAGCACTCTCTTTGATTTCTTTAACGGTCTGTGGGAATACAACGGGCTTACGGAGCTGGCAGCTTGCAAAAGCTTCCTTTCCTATGATTCTGCAGCCGGATGGCAGGATTATCTCTTTTATTTTCCCGTTGCCCTTATAACAGCAATCATCAATATAAATATATTTTTCAGGAATTGCTGCTACCTGTTTGTTTCTTTGCATACTGGCAAGCTGTGCCGTAAATGTACGATGATCAAATCGCAGTATACTCCATGTTGCTTTATCATTTTGTGAGTGCATATGATCTCCTTTCCAACGTTCGGATCATACAAACTGTATATCTTTTACATGTTTGTATTCTTTGCCTGACGTGTTGGATATACTGGCTCAAAATGCTTTCATAAGGCGTTTTTCATTCGATACATTTCACACAGGGAAAAGCAGCTCCGGAATCGCACCGGATTTCCTTAAATCGGCTGCCATCAGCCGAACCACGCTCGATTTTTTTGTTATTCTAATTATAACGATACGCCTTATTTCTGTCAATGTTCGCCAATGTTTCTGGTCTTTATCTCATACCAGTTTAACTATTTTTCACAATTTCTTTACTTCTTATCTTTGTATGGGTTTCCAACATCACTTCCAAGATTGCAGGTATACTTCCATTCAATCTTATCCCCATCTTTGGGCTTATAACTGGAAGCCCCATAATTCGGGAACTCTCCATTTACACTGTACATCCAGCCAGAATTTTTTCCGCAGTCAAATTCATAAAGCTGATTGATGCCTTCCACATAATAGCTTTTATATAACGGGGTATATTTGGAAGAGAGCTGGATGTTCTTTTCCCCACAGATCTTTTTTAAGATGTCAAATACGGTATCGCCCGTAGTAAATTTAACTTCCATTTCCGGAAGTATCCAGCCGTCTTCCGGGACAAATTCTTTTTTGGTTTCTTTTAGATCACCGATATTGTCAAGGATCGTCTGGCAGTCTATCGAAATGGTACAGGCAGCAGGTTTTCCGGAATCCCCTTTTCCGATTCCACAGCCCGTAAGGAGACAGCTCCACAAAAGCAGAAAACAGCTGATTCCTATTACCCCGATCCGTTTCCAATATATTTTTTTCAGTTGCTTCATAATTATCCTCTATCGGATGAAAAGGTACCAAAAACACTATTTGCTTTTTGATACCTTTTACATCCTTACTCTGTTTACTTAACTGTAATTTTTATCTTTTTTGTCACCTTTCCAGATTTAACTGTGATGGTAACGGTTCCTTTTCTCCGGCCTTTAACCACGCCCTTCGAGCTGACTGTTGCAATCTTCTTGTTGGAAGAACGGTAGGTCACTTTCTCCTGGGAAGTGATCGGGCTGACCACTGGTTTTAAAGTAACGCTCTTTCCTTTCTTGATGGTCAGTTTTTTCTTGAGGCCGCTGATCTTCGTAGTCTTTACCTTTGCAGTCTGGACTTTTACTTTCAGAGTCGCTTTCTTTCCACTCTTTAAGGTAACGGTGATCTTTGCCGTTCCTGTTTTGGTTCCGGCTTTGATCTTTCCTTTCTTATCAACGGTCACGATCTTTTTGTTGCTGGAAGCCCAGGACTTTATGGAATCCCCGTATGCCATGGAAACCTTCACCTTTGTGGTGGCCTGTTTCCGCCGCAGGGTAATGGAGGATACGTTCAGTTTTATAGTTGCCTTTAATTTGCTTCCATAATTCCGTGTCTGTTTTTTACCGCAGAGGGAACAGGTTCCTTCCTGCTTCGCCGGACGGAATACCGTAGCTTTTGCCGTAGTTTTCCAGGTGTATTTATGCGTATGTGCAATTACAGGAATCGTTTCCGTCTTTTCGTATCCGCAGACCTGGCAGGTATATCTCATCAGTCCGGTTGTCTTATAAGTAGCAGCCTTGATCTGCTTTCCTTTTCCATAGGAATGCTTCTGGTAACCACCCTTTTTCGTGTTATCCGTGATGTCACATTTTCCATACATGGCAACACACTCATGCCAGTGGGCATCCTTATCAAAATTCCATTTGCTGTCCCATACATGGTCATGTTCCAGGGTATAATCATCGGTATAATGGAATACGATCTCATCCCCGTCTTCCAGGTACTGCTCTTTTACTCCAAGATCTGGGTGGATTCCATTTAAAGTATACATCCAGCCGGAGTTCTGTCCGTTGGAAAATTCTGCAAGTTCCTGACCATCCTTCGTGATTCCGGCAATGTAGGTCTCATCCCTCAATGTACGACAGCTCATTCCATTTTTGGACAGCACTTCTTTTAAGAGTTCCAGGACGTTGGCATTTCCATCGATCGTGTAATCTTTTGCTGTGATCCAGGTATCCAGATTTCCTTTTCGCAGGGTGTGTTCCTGATCCTCCTTTGCACTGCCATGAACAGAATCTCCGAGAAGCGTAAAGCTTACCGTGATCGTACCGGCATCTTTTTTCAATACCTTAACGGTCAGTTCCACGAATGCTTCCTCATAGGAAATTTTCAGTTTCTGTTCCCCGCGTTTATCCTTGTTATATCCCTCAATGGTAAGGTCTGTCCACGAAAGCTCCTGTCTGGTTCCATCGCTGATGACAGCAACTGCTTTCATACCGGTAAGGTCAAGGTCTTCCCCAAGATAAAACTCAGTGCGGTAATCCCCAGTGAGTTCCAGGGAATCCACGTAAGTACGAAGGCCTTCTGTTGAAAACAGCTTTCCAATGTCTGCCCCTAGAGGATCATCGGTACGGTTGTATCCTTTCTGCCATCCGCATCCTTCAACTGTCGGGCAGGCAGTCGTCTCTTTTTCCGTGCTGAAATACGTTGCCCCACTTGCAGTTTCATGCGTCGTGCAGCTGGTATCAATATACCTCACAAATCCGATTGCTTTGTCTGCACCGCAGTCTTTCGCATAATAATTGTTGGTGATAGCATCGATCCGGTTCAGACTGTCATAAAATCCAATGATGCCACCAACATAGGAAGGATTCTGACTGCTTGCCTTCACCTTTCCGGTAAAGGAATTATTTTTGAAAGTATAAACACAGTTATCCCAGGTCTGCGCCACATAAAGGTCTGCACCCAGGATGCCTCCGACTTTGTCCGAGCCGGTAACGGTTCCTTCTGAAACACAGCTGTTGATGGTAATCTTACAGCCGTTTGGAGCTGAAGAATCATCATAGCCGCCTCCTGCAATGCCGCCTGCCAGTTCACCGGAAGCTTCCACTGTGCCATAGAACTTACAGCCGATCACGGAGCAGTTTCCCATGGCATTATCACGGGTTCCGATGATTCCACCTACATAACTGGTTCCATAGACAGTCGCATAACTTACACAGTTTTCCACGGTACCCTGCATACGGCCGGCAATAGCTCCGATTTCCGTTTCCTTTTTGCTATATCCAATGACAACGTCCTTTTCAATGGTACAATTCCGGACTGTTGCCTCAAATGCAGAAGAACAGCCAGCATAAGCACTCATAGTCTTATTCGCACCCAGAAGTCCTGCTTTTAAGGTACTGGAGCCACTCTTCAAGGTGACATTATCAATTTCAACAGCCATTCCGGAAAGCCCGACACCTTCAAAGTTGTTGATCAGACCATATCCGGCAATCTTTGTTCCATAGATGTTCAGGTTTCTGATCCTGGTATTCCGCACATATCCAAACAGCGGAAGACCACCTTCCGGGATAGTCACCGTATGGTTATTTCCATCCAGAGTCCCGCTAAAAGCATTCAGGTTTTCGCCACCCTGCAGGTCTACTCTGCCATTTTTGGTCGCACCGATAGGTTTCCATCCATCTGGAAGTGTAATATCTTCTGCAAGCTGGAAATAGGTATCTTCAAAAGAAAATCCTTCTTTGTTTACCTTGTCACGCAGATCTTCTATATCGGAAGTTGTTTTAATAAGATACGGAGAACCTTCTGTTCCCTTTCCCTCCCATGGAAGCGGTGCATCCGTGACGATTACAGATACAACATCCGTCGTAATCTCATCACTGTAAATGTTAAACCCTTTTCCACCTGCATTTCCAGTTAAAACAGCACGTATTTTACAGAAATAATACGTTGTTCCATTTTCTTTTATATCTGGTGTATAGGAGCTTTTTGTTGCTCCTGAAATTTTTTGACCACCATCAATACTATTTTCCGCATTTCGATACCACTGATATTCTGTCTCTATATAAAATTCACTGTCATTTTGTACCGCCACAGTCAGATCTGAAGCTTTGGTTCCTCTTACACATTGCAGATTCTGTGGCTGTTCCGTAATTATCGGAGCATCGATACTGTGAGGATATACGATTGCACTGAACGTATTGCTGACTGCATGATATGTTTTTCCATCTATAGTGTAGGTCACAGCACATTTATAATATCTTATTGCATGTGCCTGCTCTGTAGAAATCGTATAAGATGAAGCTGTTGCTCCTGTAATTAAAGTATAATTTTCAATCGAATTTGCATTAGCTGAGGTATCGCATTCATACCACTGATAGGAAAGGATTCCTTCGTTTTCACGTAATACAGTTGCACTTACTGTAAATGGTTCTGCTGTCTCTCCCTGCATGATCCCGCCATACGAACCGGTAGAAATATTATCTGTAAGTACTGGTGTATAATCTGTATCTCCTGGTTTTATTGTAAGCGTATAAACAGTATCCTCTGAAGTATACTTTGACTCATCTTTTGGCAGGGTTATAACAGCCTTATATTCCGAATATTTGTTCCAATCCGGTACAAAACGTAAAGCTCCACCTTGTGGCTTTTGCGTAAGTTCTGCCCCATCTAACGCAATCAATTCCGGATGTTCTGCAATTGATCCCCAACAATCCTTATCTGATCCGCTGATGTCAATATATTCCGTATTTAACGGCACTGTTACTTCAAGATTCTGATCTTCTGCGGTATTTTCCAGACCTGTAGAAATCGCATGCCCCCAGGAATCACTGATTGTCAGAGAACTTAAACATGCCTTATAATGAATCGGAATTTTGACAGTCTGCAAAACATTCCCATTTTTACGGACTTCAAAGCTGATAGAAAGGATTGCCTTTGGGGAATATTCCACACTGGTATTTTTTAGCAACGTGGAAGAATTCTGTGGCAATTTTACACGCTTTACTGTCCCATCAGATGGATTGTTATAAACTGCATACAAAGAACAATCCTCTGGAAGATTATCCGAACCACTTACACTTGCATAAAAATCTCCATGACTTGATCCACTTGGAAATGTAAAGATCTGACTTCCATCAAAAGTATTGATTGTTTCCTTGTTAATCTCAATTCCATTTTGATAAATGCCTAATGCTACGCTGTTGATATAATCTCCACTGTCTCCATCATCTGGAACTACTGTTACATTTGCAAAAGCTGCTGAAATCGCTGTGACTTTTGCACCATCGTTATCGATCAGTTTTTCCACTGTTATAAAATACGGGGTTTCTTTTGCTTCCAACTCTGGAAGTGTTACTTTTCCATCTGCATCTGTAAGAATGTCTTCTTGTTTTACTCCATCAATATAAATGGATGCACCTTCACAGCTGCTAAAGCCAGTGCCTGAATTGTTGCTCTGCCTTAACTGAAGTTCTACCGATTCACTCTGCGAAACAGTTATTTCATTCTCCGTAAAAAATGCAAGCTGATCCGTACCTTTTGTCTGCTGGATATAAAAGTGCAGTTCATCCCCATCCTGCACATTGCGACCGAGTGCCGAACCATATTCTCTGGTATCGTGATTCAATGCAGACTTGATATAAGGCACATCGTCTTTGTTATATCCCCATAAACGATAAATGACGCCGTCAAATATTCCTGAATCATCTGCATGATAATCGTATCCTGCAGATGAACCCCCCGGATAATACAGATCATGTGCTAGTTTCAGGGCATCATCCATAGTATAGGAAGACTGACCAGTTAAGGTCACGGTACGTCCTGCCATTGGATTTCCGTCTTTATCATCGAGAAATTTTCCATCTTTACTGATACTGACAGTTACCTGTATTTCTTTTTCTTCGTTTGTTTTATCTTCAGACTGGTCTGTTCCATCACTGAACAGAGCAATACTTCCGTCCGTGAATTCATCTTCACTTGTAAATTCACTTACGCCAGATTCTTCCATATCAAGGTCAGAACTGGTATCAGTTTCCTCTCCTACGTCAAACGAATCTTCCGTCGGAATCTCTTCCTCGATATCAATTTGGTCTTCTGAATCTGACGCTTCTTCTACACCTGTTTGAAGATCTGCTGAACTGTTTTCTTCAGAATCCATCTGTTCATCTGTAAAGTTTTCTTCAGATGAATACGATGTGTTATCTGCCCATTCTCCCGCAAAGGCATTTACCGGGAGCTGTAATACAAGAAGAAAAACAAGCAGCCATCCAGCTATCCTTTTCCACAACTTTGTTTTTTTCATTTTGTCATTCCTTTTAAAAAAAGCTCCTCTTCCTCACGGAAGAAGAGCTTTTCAACTTTTAATTATTTTACCTTGACAGTTACTTTAACGGATTTAGATCCGGATTTTACTGTTATTTTTACAGTACCTTTTTTCTTTCCGGTTACAACGCCCTTGGAAGAAACAGTTGCAATCTTTTTGTTGGAACTTGTATAAGTAACCTTCTGACGGGATGTGAATGGAGTTACGACTGGCTTCAGTGTCACTCTCTTTCCTTTCTGAACAGTTACATTTTTGGATACTGTAATTTTTGAGGTTTTTACCGCTGCTGTCTGAACTTTTACCTTAACAGTCTTCTTCAGTCCACTGGCAAGGGTAATCTGCAGTTTCGCAGTTCCGCTCTTTTTACCAGTGATCTTGCAGGTTCCGTTAGACTTGCCGCTTACTGTGAAGATCTTGTGATTGGAAGATTTCCAAGATTTCACAGAATCACCTTTTGCAAGTCCGGTAACTTTAAGTCTGGAAGTAGACTGTTTTACTTTTAAGGTTACAGTAGAGGCATTAAGAGTTGCTTTCGGTGCAAGCTTTTTGCCTATATTTCTGGTTTCACTCTTATTGCATGCAGAGCATTTTCTGGTCTGAACTTCTGGTTTAAATACTGTAGCTGCTGTTGTTCTTTTCCAGTCGCTCCACTTATGGCCTGTTGCTTTGATTGTTTCAGTCTTTGTTTCGTTGCATCTGCTGCAAGTATAAGTAAGCGTACCATCTGCTGTACAGGTTGCTTTCTTTGTTACCTTGGAAACAAAATCATGTCCAAGTGCCGGAATCTCCTGCACATCTTCTTTTGCATCACAGACTGTACAATGTTTACTCTTCTCACCAGCTTCAGTGCAAGTTGCCTCTTTATCTACTACATAATCCTCTGACCATGTATGTCCGGTTGCAGGAATTGCATTCTCATCAGTTGGATAAGAATAATGCTCACCACATACCTCACAAACGCCAACTTCTTTCCAGCCAGCTTCTGTACAAGTTGCTGCTTTAGGCTCTACCGCATCACCTTTACAATGAATCATTGCGGTATCTGAAATAAATGTTTGTGCTTGTTGAAGAATAGCACTCCATTCTTCACGTGTTCCTTCATAGCAACCAGATTTTAATGCAGAATTCCAAAATGCCATGGAACCAATAGATTCAACTCTGCCGAATCTAAATGTAGTAAGAGCTGTACTCTCAAAAGCACTTTGAGAAATGTTTTTGATTGTGCCTTCATATTCAAAAGAATTTAATGCACTACAATTTTGAAAAGCACCTTCTCCTAATTCATTGATTTCATTAGCTTTTACAGATGTTAAAGACGAACATCCATTAAATGCGTTTGTAGCAATATTAACTGAAGCTGAATCAAATGTTACCTGCTCAAGCGCACAGTTCGCAAAAGCTGCCATTCCCACAGAAGAAACCTTGTTCAAATTGATTTTATTAAGTGCTGAATCAGATCCAAATGATCCTTTTCCAATAGTTTCTACTGTATCGGCCAATACAACCTCTTTCAAATTTGTATAAGAGGTTTTTGCAGTTTTAGACTGAAAACAATATTGACCAATTCCAGTGATTCCATCACCAATCACAATTTTCTCAATCTGAGCAATTTTACCAGCACCTAAATCAACAAACCAATCTGTTCTGTTTCCCAGATTATAATCAGGAAAAGCGACAGGCTCTGTGCACTTAAAATATAAAGTCTTATCATTTTCATCATATTTATAAAGAATACGTTCTTCTTTTTTTATAGATGTTAACGTTTTCCACTCTTCATTTGTATCAGAATCGTCTGCCTCTGTGGTAAAATCTTCTCCTGAACTAAAAAGATCGGTATCTACATTATTATATTCAGATAGATTTTCATCCACATACTCATCCTGCATATCAACATCTACTGATGCATTTACAGTATCTTTATTTTCTATGGAAGAAATTTCGTTACTATCCTCTGCATCTGAAGTTTCTATATCATCCGCAACCTCTATATCAGCAATTTCACTGACTGAGATGTCATCCTGAACTGAAGCACTAACCATTGCAGGGCTTGCCGCGCCCAGCATCATAGATGCCGCAACACAGCAAGCCAGATATTTTTTCCTCTTCATTAGTTGTTGCCCTCTAAAGCTGTACCCCATTTGAAATGAGTAGTATCATAGCTCAGTACAAGAGAAAACTCAGCATCTGACGGTACTTTTGTTCCTCCTAATGTTGTCTGTGGATAAGAAGAAGTATCTTCTAATGTCAGATTATTTCCTGGATACCACATCCAAGAACTGCCAACCCATGTAGCACCTGTCATTTTATCTCCATCATAGATAGGATCTTCATTGTCACCATTGTTAGTTTTAGAATAACCATTACCTAAAACTGTTAAAGAGGTAAGATATTCTGGATATTCTGGATTCCAAGTAAGTGCAATTAAACCATCTGTTTTTGCTTTTTCAAGTGCTTCTTTATAAGTTCCAGCAGAATTAACACCTGTTACTTTAAACGCCGGGCTGCTAAGTCCATTCGGATTCGGGTTTGGAGTTCCTAAGTAGGTATTGCTGCTATTTCCCTGTGTCCACTCTCTGATGTAAACGTTCATTGTTGCTGCGGAAGCCATTACAGTTGTTCCGAGCATCATAACAACTGCTAAAATGACTGCTGATAATCTTTTGAATTTTTTGCTCATACCTTTTTCTCTCCTTTTCTTTTCAGATACTCTTTTTTGTAGTTCCTTCTTAGGACAGCGGTTTCTGTCCCGTACAGATCACGAATCTGGACCTGCCTTTCTCCTCCTCTCCCTTATTGGGAATATCCTGGTGTTCTGAGATGTGATGGTAACGTGCAGTTTTTCTTGTAAAAAAATAAGCCGCACCCTACGCATGGCACGACCCAGTCACAAAATACCCGTGCCGCCCTGAAACCGAGGGTTGATACACAATATCGTAGGGATAGACCTGACTTGTAGCTTTTGCTCATCACAGTAGCGTTCCTGTGTCGGATTTTCACCGAACTTCCTATACATGAGTCTTTGACGAACCACTCATATATAAAATCTCTACAATATTACCTTTCTTATAGAATAACTTTTTTTCCATATTTTGTCAATCATTTTGTCTTGAAATAGCAGAAAACGTCATATATTTTTATAAACAAAACTCGAGAAAAATCGACATTTTTCTTCTCAATTTTAAAAGTAGTCGTAACTAACATCACTTTTCTTTCTTCTTTTTTCTGCAATCATATTTCCATCAAAGTACCATTTTACGCCATTCCTGCAATAAAAAAAGGCCTTTCCGGATAGACCATGATTGTTCCTGTCCATCCAGAAAGACCTGAAAAATAAAATGTTATATTTTTTAGAAATTATCCATTAAATTTCTGCAAACTTTTAAATAAAATCGTGGGTTTCGTTTTCCACAAACTCCCCATCTAAGAAAGCAAGATCATCCCCGGCTTCCTGTATTTCTGCTTCCTCGTCAGAATATCCTATCTGCCCACCTTTCTCTTCCTGCCTTTCACACCATACGGCCAGACGTTTGGATGCATCTGTTCCACAGGTAGAAAGCAGAAGCGTTGGAACTTCCTCCTGCGTTCCAAGTAAGAAAGCATCTCCATCTGCCGCTGTATACTCGCATTTTACGATCACAAAGATCCATACCCCTTCATCCGGAAGATACAGATAGAGGATATGGTGTTCTTTTAAGAATTCATCGTCAAGGAAATTTCGAAGTCCGCGGAACATGCTGCCATCTTTCATATTGTGGCCATAAATGATGTTCTTGTCATCGGAAAAATCGGCACTGTTATCGGAATCCAGGAAAATGGCCCCTGCCACATGTTCTGCCTTTTTAAAAGTATGTGTCAGGTAATAGGAGTCATCGTTTCCCTGGACTACCGGGTAATCAATGCTGGTATCCGGGATCCGGATCCATGCAACGATATCCGGATTGATCTTTTTTAATGCCTTAAAATCAACCACGGTCTGTTTCCCATCGCTTCCGTCTGTTCCTTCTGTGTGGTCATCCTCATCTGTTTCCTTGACGTATGTACGCAGGTCTTCATATTCCTGCACACCTTCCCGGTACATAAAGTAAATGCCAAAACCGGTACATACGCAAAAGCTGAGTACCATCAGGCAGACTGCCACGATCATGATTTCTTTTATGTGTCTCATACAAACCTCCGATTATTCTTCCTGGAAAAAGGGCTGCCGGTAAATCGAGCAGCCCTGAACCGTATTCCTTAATTTCCTTTTTTCTTCTTATACCAGATCACGCCGCCAATGCCGCAGGCAGAAAGGACTGCCAGAAGGATCGGAAGCCAGATGTTGGTGCTGTCCCCTGTTTTCGGGCTGTTTCCTGTCGGTGTGCTGCCGGAAGGGGATTTGGTGTTTTTGATCTCTTTTACGATCTCGATCACCTTGGTTTTTTCGTCTTTGTATTCAAAGCGGATCTCTTCTTTTTTGCTGCTTAATTCATAACCATTTGGTGCTTTGGTTTCTACCAGGATATATTCCACGGTTTTCTCTACTTTTCCATTTTTATAAGTAGCAATCGGAATCTTGCCGCTTGTCGCTGTTCCGGTCTTATCCGTTACCAGTTTTTCTACGACTTTTCCGCTTTCCTTTTCACGCAGTTCAAATTCTGCTCCTGGAAGGGCTGTCTTACTGGTGGAATCGGTCTTTTTGATGACCAGTTTTCCATACGGATGTGCGTCCTTCATTTTGATTTTCTGGACTTTTCCAGTATCTTTTACCGTAAATTTCACATCTTCCGCAATGAGGTATCCATCCGGGGCCTGCTCTTCACGAAGGGTATATTCGCCTACCGGAAGTTTTTCGACCATATGCGGTTTATCCGTGGACGTCCAGCTTTCAACTTTCTTTCCATCTTTATCCAGGATGATCAGTTTTGCTCCCGGTACCTCACTGGAATCCGTAATGTCTTTCTTGCTGATTTCCACTTTGGTCACATCATCAAGCATCTGGTGTTTCTGTACTTCTTTTGTGTTTTCGACGGTAAATTCAATACTTTCCGCAGTCACATAACCATCTGCCGGCTTTGTTTCTGTCATCTTGTATTTCTTTCCTACGATAAGACCCTTGATGATATGTGCTTCCTCTTTGGATACCCATTCATCCACCGTATTTCCATCCTCATCTGTTACCTTTAAGGATGCTCCCGGAAGTTCTTTTTTGTCCGTCAGGTCTGCTTTGGAAAGTTCTACCGTAGTCTGTTCATCTTCAAAGGTGAACGCATACTCTGCAACACTGGTTCCACTGCCCTGGTACTCAAAAGTGAATTCCTGCGGTTCCTGATCTGTCACATAGCCATCCGGGGCGGCAAGTTCCTTAATGTAGTACCTGCTATCAACCGGGAGATCTGCAACAAAGCGGATCTTTCCATCCTCATCTGTGGTCTTCAGTTCGATCAGGGTGTCTTTCGCAAGGAGTACTTTGCCTTTTGAAGATACGATGTCGTCTGCTGCATAGAGGCCAAAGATTGCCCCGGAAAGTACTTTGTCACTGTCCTTTTCTTTTTTCAGGACTTCCACCTGTACCCTCTGGCGCGCATTCTGCCAGTCGGCACTATAAGTAACCAGAGGTGTATCCTGGTCACGGTATGTAAGATCCACATATCTTGGTTCATTATCCAGAACGTAGCCATGTGAGGTCTCTTTTTCCACGATGTAATAGCGTCCAAGCGGGAGGTTATCCATCTGGGCGATGCCATTTCCATCTGTTGTAATGGAGACGACCAGTTCATCTGCCGCATAATAATCTGCACTTACCCCGTCTGCTGCACGGATGGCTTCTGCCGCGTAAACATTGAAGGTTACATCAGTCAGGTTTCCAGTCACATAGTTGAACAGGTGCTCGATCATGCCTTTTGCATTGTCAAGAAGGGATACACTGTCTAAGAATTCCCCTTTCTTGTTTACCAGAAGTCTTGCTACCGGGACTTCATCTTCCATTTTGACTTTCTGTACTTCTGCAGTATCAGAGATCGTGAACTCTACGTCTGTTGCACGTAAGTAACCGTATGGTGCAAGCTCCTCACGCAGAATGTATGTTTTTCCAACCTGAAGTCTCTTGATCACATGTGGGGAATCTTTTACGGATGTCCAGGAATCGATCACGTTGCCATCCTTATCCAGTACACTCATGGAGGCCCCGTCAAGTTCTGTTCCAGTCGTGATGTCTGCTTTTGTCACTTCTACCGTTGTCGGCTGGTTTTTCTTCACGGATTTTAATTTGATCGTTTTTACGTCCTGGCCCTGGTATGTGGCATCAAATTCCAGGATCTCATCGGAAGATACATAACCCGCCGGCGCCTGCAGTTCTTTCACATAGTATCTGCCAAGTGGAAGATCCAGCGTAAACGCTGCCTTACCTTTTTCGTTGCTTGTGATCTCCTGAAGCAGTGTATCTGCTTTTACGATCACCTTGTCGCCAGAAGAAATTGCTTCTTTATTGTATAATCCAAAGGTTGCACCTTTTAAAGCCTTTCCGGTCTCGGCATCCTGTTTTTCCACACTCAGCTCTACTTTCTGGCGTTCATTGGAAAATTCCAGTTTTTCTTCGATCTCCGGTGTGTTCTGGTCCTTATAGATAAAAGATACTTCCTGGCTGTCTGGATTTAAGACAAATCCGGACGGTGCTTTTGTTTCTTTCACACGGTATTTTCCAAGCGGAAGATCTTTGATAACAGCTTCCCCATTTTTATTAGTGGTTACTGTTTTTACCAGGGTATCCTTTGCATAGATCACGTGACGGTTTCCCTGCTCGTCCACCTGATGATCCGGTGTGAAAATATCTTCTGCTGCGTAGATTTCAAATTCTGCCCCTTCCAGGGAAGTTTCTTCGTATACAAAATCCTTTTTAAAGGATTTTAAGGTTTCACCGGATTTATGGATCACCAGTTTGCCCTTGACCGGATGGTTTTCATAGGTCACGGTAATGATGGCATCCCCGCTGACGGAATCCATCTGATAAGCTGTATTCTTATCAACTTTGATCTCCACATACTGGGTATTCTGGGTGTAGCCATCCGGCGCGCTCACTTCCTCGATCCTGTAATTTCCGCATTTTAAGGATTCCGGAAGGATCAGGTAGCCATTTTCGTCCGTAAAATAGGATTTATGGACAACCGTATTTGGATAGGTCGTTACCTGTTCCACATACTTTTTCGCATCCAGGTCGTACACTTTGAATTCTGTATTGGCAAGGAGGACCGGCAGTTTGGTCTCATCATCCTGTTTCACGATCTTAAGCTTTGCTTTGAACTCATCGTCCAAAAGGACTCTCCATACCTGCGGTGTGGTGCTGTTCTCAGTTACGGTTACGATAAAATCATCTACCGGCATAAAATTATGCGGTGTTGTGGTCTCACGGACAATGTAGCGTCCATAAGGGATCGGGATGCTGCACGCATAGCCGCGTTCATCGGTAAACATTTCTGTTTTTCCGTCTTCCGTAAGAACGATCGGGGTCGCATTTGTAAAGTCATAGCTTCCATCGTCTTTTACAGTCAGGCTGCTGATCAGATAAGCAGAGAATCCGGCACCTTTTAAAAGATCCGCATCGGTCTTATCATTATCCGCTGCTTTGATCAGCTGGAATGGCTGTTTGATCACGTCTTCTTTGGAAACGGTATTTCGTTTTACCGTCTCTACCTGGTCTCCTTCGTAGTCACAGTTTACATCATGCTCCTCTTCGTCCAGAAGATAACCTACTGGAGGCGTGATCTCCTTCAAATAATACTTTCCAAGATACAGGTTGCTTACGCTTGCTTTTCCCTCTTTATCGGTCGTCAGGGTAGCTACCTGCTCGTCCTTTTTATAAAGGACTCCGCTCCTGCCATCCGGATGGTTAATGTCTTCCCTTGCATAGAGCCCGTAAATGGCTCCTTCAAATACGGCATCTCCCTGTGCGCTGTTTCCTGTCTCGCTGTCTTCTTTTACCAGGTCGATTGTTGCATTTACACGCTTATTTGTAAAGGTATGGCTAAAGTTTACCTTTTCTTCCTTATCATTGGTGAACTTAAAAGTGAAGGTGTAAGTATCCTCACTGTTTCTAAGGTAAAGTTCCGGTGCCTGGATCTCCCGGATGCTGTAGCTGTAATTAATCGGAAGTTCCGCTTTATAAGAAGCTTTTCCATCGGCTCCGGTCGTTGCTTTTTCGATCAGGGTTCCTTTGGGAACAACGGTCTTACCGTCAATTTTGATATCTTCTGCTGCATACAGCCCGTAGATGCCTCCGGAGAGCGGATTTTTTGTCTCTTCGTCCTGTTTTTCCACACGGACCGCAGCCTTCTGGCGTTCATTTAAAAATGTTGCACTGCCAGTCTGCACTTCTACGGTTTGGCCTGCATACACAAGCTCAATAGTCTTGGACTCTCCTTTGCATACATAATTATCCGGAGCCTTCGTCTCGGTTACTGTGTAGGTGCCAAGATAGAGGCCTTTTAACGTAACGCTTCCGTCATCTCCGGTAACCAGATTATCCTTGACAAGTGCACCTTTTTTATAGATGAGGGTGCCATCTGCCGCCTTGATATCTGCACCTGCATAAACACTGTAAACGGCTCCTTTCAATTTCCGTTTTTCGTAGGTAAATGTCACACCATTTTCCGTGACGGTCGCTCCGGTAAGCACTTCTCCTTCTTTATAAATGGTAAGTGCACCTTTTTGCTCTTTATCCGTTAAGTTCTTGGAAGCGGTCTGCCCTACGATCAGTTTTACCCCATAGGCTTTCGTATCCAGCACATATCCGGACGGGCCTGAAATCTCACGAAGGTAAACGGTATCCTGTGTTTTGGTGATCTTTACTTCGGATTCCCCTTTTGCATTTGTTGCCGGCATTTTTTTGATAAGTTTCGTGCAGGCTTCATCTGCATAGATGCCGTAAACGGCACCTGCAAGGAGCGCGTTGCTTCCCTTATCTTTTTTGATGATCTTGACCGTTGCTTCATCCGGCCAGTCTACCTCCAGGTTCAGCTCCAGTGTATCTGTATAATATCCAAAGCCGATATCCTGGCTGTTCGCCAGCTTTAAGAGCATGGCATGGAAATTAAGCGGATAGTTGGATGTGATTGCATATTTTCCTTTCAGGCTTCCAATATTCTGGGTGGTTGCTTCCAGATGGAATTTTTCACCGCCCTTTACGCTCACATTTCCGGTCCCGGTTTTCCCTGTCGTCTCATTTACAAGGGAGACCCCGTTTTCCAGATGGATCGTGATCACAAAAGCTGCGTTTGCCTTCCATGTGAAGGTCGGGCTCTGGTTTCCATTTGCAGAAGCACTGAGCCCTGGTGTCAGCTCCATGGTCGTTGGATCCGGCATCTTTGCAAGGGCTGCCTTGATCTCTTTTAACATGTTTTTGGCAGTTGTCGAAAGGGATCCTCCAAATCCGGATTCCCCGTCATATAAATAATCGACCAGATAATGCTGCATTGCACGGGTCTCGGAGGAACAGCCGTATTTTTCCATGATGGATTTGATATTATAGCCGTTAAATGTGCCGCCCCATCCGGGACCGCCATATCCGTAAAACATGGCCTTCCTTAAATAACGGTCATCGCCGCCTTCATCCAGTTCGACCATATTTTTATAAGTCGTTCCACTTGGCGGGGACTGTTTACTGTGCTGCATGCAGTATGCATAGACGGTATAAGTCTTTCCGCCTGTTTTGTAACGGATATACTTATAGGAATCATTTCCGCCCTGTCCCATAACAGAATCAAAAGGATGCAGTTTTCCATCTGAATAATAGTAATAGGTATTAGCTTCAATGTCTGTTGAATCATCCCACAAGTCTCCATCGGAAGCTGCCATGGTACTAATACCGCCCTCAGCCTGGTCATATAGCACACTTAATGCAACATCATCTTCCGGCATCTCAAAGCTGAAGGAATTTGTTCCCTCATCGTAGCTTACTTCTGCATACAGAAGATCTTCGGTATTCTCTGTCTCGTTTGCTTCGACAAGACTTGTTCCCACTGCGATCAGGCTTCCCTGAGGGATATCACCGGAAAAGTTGACCGTCTCCCCCGTCTGGTAACGTCCGTCCTCGTGGTCCAGTTCAATATTGAATTCATTTCCCTGTACGATGTCAACCTGATGGCTTCCATCCTCTGTTTCCTCATCGGAAAATCCTTCTGCTTCCTCTTCTTCTGGCTCCTCCGTTTCTTCCGGCTCTTCCAGAGTTTCCGGGGCATCTTCCGGGCTTATAGTCGGGAGGACGGGGTCTGCCTCCGGTTCGTCATCGCCGGTTTCCTGTTCCTGGCCACCATTGGATCCGTCTGTTTCTGCTTCCCTTGGTGTCACCGTAATGTTTCTGGCAACCAGATAGGCTTCCCCGGATGCGGGTGTAACAAGATATACGCATTTATAGGTCCCCGCATGGTTATAATCAAATACAGTCCCGTCTTCCATTGCTGCTTTTTTCAGTTCCACATGGTCTCCGTCAGAGAGTTTCAGTCCTGTAAAATCATTCTGGATATCAAAGGCTTCCCCTTCGGTAACCATAAGCGCAAGTTCCGGATCAGCAACGGTTTCCTCTATCAGTTCCTCCTCGTTTTTCTCCGTCTGCGTTTCTGGCCGTGTTTCTGTCTGTACCTCGATCTGCGTCTCGCTCTGTGCGGAAACGCCTCCCACCTCAGCGGCGGATACTGCAGAAGCTCCCGTCTGCAAGAGCGTAGTGCAGCACAGAGCAAAAGCCATCGCACCCGCCATCCATCTTTTCTTCCAGTTTTTTTCCAAGTGCACGTTCTCCTTTCATGATCGCTTTTTTCCCTGCAGTTTTCTTTTGGTCCGTCTCTTATCTGCATCGCTTTCTCCTTTCTTCCGGCTTTTTCAGCCAGATAAAAAGGAAACTGAAAAAAATTCCAGTTTCCCTTTTATCTGACCAAACATTTTATGCCGTCTTTCTGTGTCCTTTTTCCTCTTTTCGAAGGATCCAGTCATCCACGCCTTTGTAGTGTTCCATCCAGGTACCGGATGCATCGGTATCCCAGGTGACTCTTTTGCAGGATACATTCAGTTCCTCACAGATCTCATATAGTTTTATACAGCCTTTTCGGATCATGTCCCGCTTTCTGCGCTTTCTGGGGCATTCTCCATGATACAGATAAATTCCATGTTCACATTGCCGGCACGCACTTTTTTCATCGTGCTTACAGGACAATTTCATCATTTTATCCATGTCGTAACATTCGTAAACTCTTTTTAACCCCTGCTCTTTCAGTTTTCGCAAGACAGTTTCCAGTCCTTTATGATTGGAAACTCCAGGGACTCCGATATAAGGATTTCCTGTACACATCCATGCAATCTCTGCCTTTAAGATCCCTTCCGTTACGTAAACCGTGCCATCCTTTATTTTCCCAAACATTCCTGCCGGGCTGCCGCTTGATGTGCCTTTTTCTAAGCCGATGCTGGTAAACCAGAGGTACTTCCGTTCTTTTAAAGGAACATCCAGCCGGATCTGGAATCCTATGATCCGTTCCTTCCCATCCCGGACCGGGCAAAGATACCCGTTATTCTTCCTATAAAAAGCAGCTTCCCAGTCACCATCCCGGTTGATGAAAAATCCAGGAACCCCATCCAGGCGAAATCCCTTTTTTAAGAGCTTTCTGGCAATGGCCACGGAATTCTCATCATCCGTACTTAAAAAACCTCGTTCTTCCATCTGTCTGACCTCATTTAACGTCAGCCCACGCAGGAGAAGGTTCCTCCGGTGTGTTTCCTTAAGCTTAAGAAAAGTGAGCATTTCCTTATATACATGGTCCCGGTAATCCCATTCCTCTTCCGTAAGGGAAATGCGTTTCTTTTTAGAAACGATAGAAACGAACCCATTTCGTGTCGTGGACTGCTGTCTTTTATCTGTTCCAGAAAAAGAAAGTGCCTGCTTTATCTCCCGGTAGGCTTCTTTATACCGGTTTCTCCCGTAAATGCCGGATAGTTCCGCATACAGTGTCAGCATATTTCCGGATGCTCCGCAATGATAGCAATGGTAAACATTTTTCAGTTCTCCATTTTTGCGGATGCAAAAACTGCATTTTCCTCTTAAATCCCCGCAAAAAGGACATTCCACCGGAAATTCGTCCTGGTAAGAATCACTCAGTTTTCGGATTGACAAAAGATCTGCTACTTCTGCGATCGTAAACGATTCTCTGGCATACATGCCTTCCTCCTTTTCATAAAAGATGGCCCCACTCCCGGAGCCACCTCAAACTATTTCTCTGTTTTCAGGCTGCTTTTTGCATTTCCTTTTCATGATCCAAAAGAATCTTCGCAGCTTTCTGTATTTCCTGATTCTGGCCTTTATAACGCTGTACCAGCCATTTGATCGTCTGGTAACCTCTGGCATCCTGCATCATTTCCCCAAGAGGGGTTCCGGCATAGACACCAAAATTGCAGATAACCTTTTCTGCCCATTTCACTTCATCCTCTGCATCCTCTTCGTGAGCCATATCCTCCAACACTTCCTCTGCAGTCTCTTCTGGTGTTTCTTCCTCTTCTTCTGCATCAAAAGAAATCTCATCATCTTCATCAAATGGAACTTCATCCGTTTCTTTTACTGCACGGAAACCGTCTGCATCCGTCTCGGCAGTAATTTCCTCATCTACGGAGATTTCCTCGGTCTGAACCGGATCTTCCGCTTTGGTTTCTTCATCGGAAAATTCTTCCAGTCCGCTTTCACTTTCTTCCATTCCAAAAGTCATCTGTCCAGGAAGGTTTTCTTCTGTATCCGTCACTGCATATTCCACTTTTACAGTACCTTCTGATATGGCATTTCCATCACGCAGTTTTTTACGGTCCGTTTTCTTTTCCCTGACCGGTTCCGTTTGCTCCTGCTTTGCTGCGGTTTCTTTTCTTTCTGTCTTTTCCTGTTTCTTTTTCGGTTTTTCCGGTTTTACGGAAGCTTCCTGCTTCGGCATTTCTTCTTTTTCCGTCCCACGCATGTCCGGATCGTCTATTCCAGATGCCTGCATGATGTTGAATTTATTTAAGAAGTAATACTTCAGGCCATACGTCCATGCCGCACCTTTTGCTTTATCCGGTGCTTCATTGGTTCCAATGACATGCAAAAAGCTCCGTACCTTGTCTCCCGGACGGTCTGCATTGGTCCAGCACAGCTCCAGGTCAGCCTCATATCTCCAGAGTGCTCCCATTTCCTTTAAAAACACGGAATTGCCCTGTTCGTCCACCTGTGTCGGCCTTTCACTTAAGATGTCAAAATCGACCCCGTATTTATTAAGGGCCGGTGTCAGGCATTCATAAATATCATCCAGTTTTACAAAATCATAAGTAACGTCCTCACTGTACCGTTTGCGGATCAGCTTCGGCACTTTCTTCCGGATCCTGATCATCTTCTGGTTCAGATTCATGTAATTGTATTTACCCATATTATTCGTTTCCTCCTGATTTTTTCATTTTTTATACTAAGCAGAACGCGGAAGGATTGCCTCCGGCCCTGTCCCAGTCTTTTTTAACATTTCTTCCATTTCCTCCCGGATACATCCGATACAGATCTTCTTTTTTGAGATCTCCGGAAGTTTTTCAAGCAGCCACTTCTGGGCGAAAAGCTCTGCTGCCCGCTGCGGGTTGCTTAAATATTCCAGAAACATCCAGTCAGAAAATTCCCACTTCATATCCGCAAAATGAAACTGCGGCTGATAGATCAGATCCTCCGGCCGCTTTCCTTTTTTAATAAAACGGTCTGCATTTAGCTGGATATAAACCCTGCTGATCTCCGGGATCATCTGTGCAGCTGCATACCCGCCTTTTAACAAAAGTTCATCCCATTGTTCCCGGATAAGTTTCTTTCCAATGCGGCTTATCTGTGTTTCCAGTTTCGGGATCAGATCCTCACGCACAGGAAAACCAAAATCATCCGGTATCCCGATCGGCTTCAGAAAAAGATCTTCTGCTTCATAAAGGGAATACTCCGGCATGTGGATCACGGCACACCAGTTCCGGTCTGTTTTTCTGTTTTCCTTTAAACAGTCAAAGAAAAAGAAACAGTTTCCATATCTTGCCTTTATAAACAGCTGTCCGGAAAATTCTTTTACTTCACAATCCGGCGATTTCAGCCATGCGATCAGTTTTTCTGCCTCCCTGCTCTCTTTTAACCAGTCCGGAAGTTTTCTATCCATCACATACCTCCGTAATTTAGATATATGGCAGGGAATACCTGGAATACACTATCTTTGCCCGTTTTAAAAATGCAGAGCCTTTTTCTGCTTTTGCAAACCATTCCACAAAAAACCGTGTCAGGTTCTGCTGCAGTGTCCGGTGGGTATCAAGGGCATAATCCACAAATTCCCCATATCCGTCCATACTTCCTGCAAGCAGGTAGCAGGTAAACATTTTTGCCATCTGCTCTTCATCTGAAGGATTGATCTCCATTTCCTCTGCACCTTCATACACCAGGCGCACCCTTTCTGGCTGTTCCTTTACATGCAGACACAGATCATCGGCCATCAGTTTCGATGCTTCGTTTCGAAGGTCGTAATATCTGACCTCTGAAAGACCTTTTAGCCAGGCAAACCCAAGATAAGTGTAATTGTCTTTTATTTCCTGCTGCTCTTTTGCCATGGACTCCATAAATTTTTTGTGTCCGGTGGGATGGCAGTTCAAGTATTCATCTACCAGCAGCCTTGCCACATCTTTTCCATTCGTAACCTTCATGTTTTCCTCCCATCAAAAAAAGACAGTCCATGCTGTCTCCATTCTTTTAAATCCTGTTAGTATTTTACAGTGCCAGGAATATCATATTCATGCCAGCGTTTTGACACACAGCCGGCAATTTTTTCTTCCAGAGCTAAAAGTCCTCTCTCATTCGTCTTTTCCTGCCTTGCAATGGTAATGGATTCACAGATCCCGCAGTAGATCTCGTATGCGCTGCATGGCTCATCCCCAGTAGTAGCCTTAAACTGCTCCACGGTTTCTGCAAGCAGTTTTTTGCCAAATCCTGCCTGCTTCATGATCCCTGCCATGGCATTTGCCGGATGCTCGATCCAGATATCACACAGCCGCATGACCCCTTTTAAGACTTCCCGGTAGTAATCGAAGATCGACTCTATATTTTCCGTGAAATCTTCCATTCCTTTACAGTTTTTGTGCGTAACCTTCAGGGCATTGCCAAGGATCACATTTCTTGTCGGCTCCTGCAGGGAATAAAAAATATTCGCTCCGGACACACCAACGTCTGACGTAGTGATCCGTACAACTGCTTTTATGTCCTTATCAGTCTTTCTTCCATAATTCTGCATCAGTTCCTTATAAACATCTGTAAGTTTCGTATCTTCCAGCTGCCAGGACGCCGTAACAGAATAATGATCTGCATAGCCGTTTAAAAACGTTGCCTTCTCATAGTCCCCATGGATATATGCCGAGGTAACCATGTACATATCCGGCATGGATATGATGGCATAATCTTTTTCATCACCAGACAGGACTGCCCTTACTTTTCCTTCACAGAAACGGATCAGTGCTCTTCCTCTTGCAACCTTCAGGCATTTATTCAAGATCTCTGCCAGTGTTTTCTTATCGACATCTGCCAGGGCTTTGCCATCAATCCTGGCCCGTCCTTTCAACGATTTGATTGCTGAATTTCCTATATAACAGATCCTCTCGGGCAGGATAAGAACCAGCCTGGAATGAGATAAGGTATCTTTTTCCAGTGCTTCCAGGGAAATGCCCGGAACCTCTGTACAGGTTTCCTCTCCTGCAGCTGCCACCTTTAATTTCTTACTGGTGACCCGGATCCATTCTGCCCGGCTGTCTATCTCTTCCAGACACTCGCACAGTTCCTTTTCTGTCCGGAACTCCTTATAAAAGTCATCTTTATAATACATAATGTCCGCCTTTCCACGCTAGCTGAAAATCCGGACTTCAACAGCCTGTATCTTTCCATCTTCGATGCAAAATACATAGCCGTCTTCTGCCATCTCCATAAGCATTCCAATTTCCAGTGCATTTGCGTTTTCCCATTTAATTGTCTCCATAATCGACCCTCCTGATTTTACAATGTGTTTTCTTTTTTTGATGTTCTTAAGGTATTTCTTTTTGCAGTTTCTTTAACTGACAGTTTCATTCGTGCTCCTCCTTTCTGCTTTTTATGCAATAAAAAAAGACACAAAAAGAATCTTCTTTCCTTCTTGCATCTTCCTTATATTTTGCATATCCATTTTTTCTCATTAAGGGCAAGACCGCCCCAAAGTGTTTCTTCCGGAATGTCCGGAACTAAAGAATAACCACAGTCTTTTATAGACTGTTAAATTATTTTTCATTTAAAGACTACCACAACATTTTGTGGTTGTCAATTAATTTTAACTATATATTGTGTTATTGCGTGAGTTATCTTTATTATTCTGCTACATGTTGTGACAGGCGGCATGATACCGCCTGTCTTTTCATCCGTCTGCATAAATGCATGTATCTGAGGGGAATAGGTAATCTGTACATGCACTATGAAAACGTCTTACTCAGCGTTTGGATCCGCCGGGGAAATATTTTTGGCAAGGCTTCGCCCGTTGGCATCCGTCCCTGCTTCAAAAAGGACCGGCTGGCCACCGCTTAATTTCCGGTATCCATCCATCTGGATCTCCGAAAAGTGGGCGAAATAATCAATCCCGTCTTCACCGGTGATAAAACCGTATCCTTTCTGTGCGCTGAACCATTTCACGGTTCCCTGTAGTGTTTCTGACATATCCTTCTCTCCTTTGCTGTATTTCCCGCAATAATCTTTTGCGGAAACAGGGCAGCATGGAATCGAACCATGCCTGGTGCTCCCCTCCCTGCTATAAAAGGAATCTCTTCCTCTTATATTTCTTCGTTTCCCAAAAAAGTCCCGTTATTGAGCGCTGCATCCACCCGGCGGATTCCTACCAGCTTCTTTTCATTTATGCCAAAATAAAACCGATAGCGTTTTCCCTCCAAAACTTTTACGTTTTTATCCAGCAAAAGTTCACTCTGCCGTCCGGTCGGATCACTTACCCGGATCTTCCGTAATCTTGCAAAGGGATTTTTCCCGTCTATCCCGGTTACCAGCCCTTCCACGATTTCATAGGTCTTTTTATCCGCGGTGCGGAAAATAAGATATGTTCTTATAAACCCGATAATCCCAAGCAGAAAAGACCAGAAAATAAAAGTTTTATCTTTCATCCATGTTCCCATAAATGATCCGAAAAGCAGGATAAAAAGAGACAGGATACCATATCGCTGGATCCTGTCCTTAAAAAAATCCGGTATATTCTGATAACGTGTTCCAAAATCTTCCAAGCATCTATACAGCCTGTGCCAATACGGATGTTCCGTTTGCTTCAAGGCAGTCCTCCCTTCTTATGTAGTCGATCACAAGCTGTTTCTTATAGTAAAGCTGCGCTACGCGGATTATAAATTCCCTCTGTATCTGCTCCTGGAGGGAATCTGCCAAATTGGGTTCCCTGCTTTTTGCCTTTTCTTTTAAGCATTTCAGATGATAGGAAACATCCCCTTCTCTCTGAAGATTGGAAAGTATCTGGTATTCCTCTTCTGTAAGCAGCGGCTTTTTAAAAGCCCTCAGTGAAAACTTCAGTCCTTTTCCCATGGAAAGGGCTTCCATAAAATGCTTCATGCGTTCTGTCCGTGAAAAGGCCATGGGAGACATGACTGACCGGCTGATAATGCTGTATACAGCTTCCTCTCTGGTACATCCTTCTGTCAGCACAACCAGGCCCCGCTTTACCAGACGGTTCAGGCAAAACTGAAAATCCTCTTTGTCCGCCCATTCCTGTGCCTGTTTTTCTCCAAGGCTAAATACAAGAAGACGATGCATCTGGGAATGGACCTTATCCTCTTCACAGAAAGACCAGGTGAGCGCAGCCCACAAAATAGTTTCCATTTCTGTAAGTACTTTTTCTTCCCCATCTACCCAGACACAAAACCTTCCATCTGCATCATCTTTTTTCATTCCGATTGCTGTATACCATCTCATGACATTTCCTCCTTGTCATTTTCACTCTTTCTAATCTCTGCTTCTGATCTGTTTCCTTTCATAACTTGTTACCCATACATCATCATTTCCAGGAGTTTTGGAAGTACATACCCCAAAAGCATGCCTGCTGCCGTACAGATTCCGATATTCGGCCGTCGCAGTTTCCATACTTCCTGTGTTTTGGTCCCGATAATCCTTGTTCTTCCCGGTACGATCCACCTGAGTTTCCGATAAAACTCCATGAATCCCTGATTGTCAAAGCCAAAGGATCGTACACAGAAAACATCCCGTTCCTGTTCTTCTTCATCCAAAAGGAAAAAGCTTTTCTGTTCTTTCCCTTCTTTTCGGATCACGATATAAAATTCCGGAACTCCCCGTCTGGTTCCTTCTACGATCTTATCCATCTCATCGTAAAAGATCCTGCAGGACTCATATTTTCCGTTTTTTTCCGGCTGGCAGACTGCCAGGCTGTCCTCTTCAAGTGCCATATAACAGTTTTCTGCCTCCATGATCCTCCGGCTGATTTTTATGGCCTGACGAAGAAGCAGGATTATCGCAAGCGCCAGTGCAGTACACAAATATGCAAGATCCCAGCATCTTTTCTGGTATATGAAAAAGTATGCGCTGATTCCCTCTGCCACACTGCATATTGCTGTCATAATAAAATACTGTTCTTTAAGGTCCATCAGATGATATACATCATCTTCTGTCGCCTGTAGTCTCAAGGGCATCCATCCTTTCCGTCATGCCACGCTTATTTTATCCGGGGATTTCTTTTTTTCCTCTCGGCTTTTTATATAGTCTGTACATTCCCGGATGGTCTGTTCACACAGGTAATAAGAAAACTTCCCGATATGTGTGTCCTTTTCCCGGAGATTCAAACGGTTCTGAAGCCAGATATATGTGCTGTGTTTGGTCATATAACCATTTTTCCAGATTGCATCCAAAGCTCTGTGTGCTTCGATCCGCTTATTACGCAGATTGCTGTCAGCCATGGTTCCCATGGGACGCATACTTTTTTTGTGTGCCCCAATGTATGAATCACAGGAAGGATAGCCGCTGCATACATACAGGTATTTCTCCGGATCCAGGTTGTTATCCCCATAGACATAGGCTGCCGGCCTAAGTACCCCGGGTCTTTTGCAATATGGACAGTACAAGGTTTCCCGCATCTGTTTTTTCTTCTTTTTTGCCATCTGACGTCACTCCTTTCCATCTTTATCTCCGATGTTAAAGAAATCCCTTTTTCTGTGTCAACAGAATTCTTTGAAAATCATAAAAACATTTTCAGGAAGCTCTTTTGATAAGCCTTGTGATAATGCCTTCTGCCACTTCATAGTTGTCGTTGATGCGGGTCACCACAAATCCGATCTTATCTTTCTTTCCCGGAAGTGCGGACATATTGCAGGAATGTGCCACGGCATTGACTCCGATATCAAGGCGGATAAAATAGGTTCCCTTATAGACTTCCGTAATGATCCCTGTATATTTTCCCTGTTTATGGCATTTCCGGAGGTTATCTTTATTGATATTGGCTGTCGGACTCTTTGCATCCACTTCTATAATGATCTGGTCAACAGAGCTTGCTTCCACCTTATTGACCATGACCAGCACCAGATCACCTACCTGGAATTTTTCTCCGGCATCTACCATCCACTCCCAGGCCATGTCTCTGGCCCGGACAGATACTTCTACACCAAAGACTTCCAGGCGGACTGCCTTGGGAGCTACCGCGATCACCCTTGCTTCTACGATCCTGCCTTCATAAAGCATTGGTTTTTCTGTATCTTCCCCAAGGTAAAAAGTCTGCCTCTTTTTAAGCATTGCATCTTTTCTGGATGCTACAACACTCCGGCTCTTGTTATCCAGATCTTTGATGATGAAATCAATGTCACAGCCGAGCATGTTGTTAGCAATACGGACCTGACGGTTTAAGGTATCCGCGTTTTCACGCCCGTCTCCCTGAAGGTTGATCATCATTTCATTCATTGGGATAATGATCCGGAAACCATTAAAGTATGTAACAGCAACCATCCATCCACTCTCCAGTTTTTCAATGCCCCCAAGCTGGCCCGTCAGGATCTTTCTGGTACGATGTGCATTCAAAAGCTGATGCCATCTGGCTTCTTCCTGTTCCTCCATGCTTTCAACCTGCGCGTCTACATCGATTGTCAAAACACCATCGTAGACTGCACGCGGAACATCTTTTTCCCCGTTTCCCGCCAAAACTGTTTTTTTGGTATCCTCCATATACTTCCTCCTGTTCTTATTTATTTTTGTCTTCTCTGCTCCATCCAGAAAACTCCTTTTCCTCCGGTACTCAGGAAAGACAAAAGAAGACACAAAAAAAGCAGCCCGTTTAAAGCTGCTTTCTTCATGCCTTCTTTTTACAGATACCATTCTATAATACATGGAATTCTATGTCAATATTACCTCGATTGCAATAGTGTCGCATATTAGTTCCTTTTTATTAGCCTTCTGTTTTTTCTAATCCAATCCCCAGCTGTTCAAAAAAGACCGCCACATTACAATAACGATTCAGGGAATGGTTTCCATCCATGATAAACTCCCATGTATCTTTATAGGTACCGCAGACATAGAATCCATCATCATAGAGATATTCCAGAAACTTTTCCGGCTGGTCTGTATATTGATCTGCAATGTCAAATGCCAGATTTTCCTTTTCATCATCAGTCAGATCTTCTGCCCTGTCATGCAGCACATGTTCCATATTCCTGGAAAAATAGTAAATTTCATAAGAAAATCCCGCCACAGTTTCCCGGTTATACAGAGAATATACAATCTTTCTCTTACTTAGATTTCTGCGGATCAATCGGTCCTTATTTTTCGCCTCTATATGCGTATCAAAATATTCCGTTTTTCCATTTTCAGACTGCCTGACCAACGATGGCGGAATAAAAGCTCCGTCTGTATCAATAATCTGAATCACCTTAAGGATATCATCCGCTACTATGAAGGGATTTTTAAGCAGATACTTTTGGATTTCCTTATCAATCCGTTCTTCAATATATTTTACCGTCATGTTTTCGTCTGCAGTGATATCTGTATGGAGCACGTCAAATTCTATATCATGATCGTTTACCAGTTTTGTAAATATCACAGCCAGTGCATCTTCATCCGTCGGCCCTTCTACAAGAAACAGAATAACTTTTTTAGTCATTAGCACGTATCCTTCCTGCCCGCCTCATAGCAAGCTCCATCTCATATATATTTGTTTCATTGTAGAGCTTTTCTTTTTGCCCGCCAAGCTTGATTGTCCGCAAATAAGATAACCGGGTATTTTGCGTATTTTTGATATAAGTAGATTTTATATAGCAATTCTCAGGATTCACAGTCGTATAAAGCAGAGAATCGTTTTCAAGGATCTCCAATGGGCGTAAGTTATGTGATGTAAAGATCAATTGTCCTTTAGCTTTATCCTGCATAACTTCCAGGCATTCTCCCAGCAAATACTCATAAATACCAGAATCCAGCTCGTCTACCACAAGGCAATAAGACTCCCTGTTATAGCAGGCAACTAAATTACTGCAAATAGAAATCAGCTTCTTTATTCCTGCGGATTCATACAAAAGCGGAATCCGGTTCTCTCCACGCATGGCAATGATTTCAAACTGCACTCCGTCTTTTCCATCCTTCAATAGCTTATCAAACGCATTATAAATTTCTATATTGATCTCAGGTATTAATGATTTCATTACAATATTGATCTGCTTGATCGTATTTGCTACATAAGGAAAAACTTCTTTTGGCACCACATTTATATCTGTGAAGCGTAAGAAGATGCCTTCGCCTTTTTTTGGTATCGTATCCGGCCAGTCAATATTAACGGGCATATTTTCCAGATTTAAGGATAAATAACCGTATTGCGCGTTTTCAACAACAGCTAGATCATAAATTCCATATTTCTGAAAACACTGACTCAGTAGAGAAAGCAATGCAGCCTCACCTTCAGCTTTTTCAAAGACTTCCTGTGCTTTTCTTGAAAATAAAAAGGAACTTACCTCCGGAACACCCTTTTCCTCATTATAGTTCTGTGTTGCCTGCTCTGCGACTCCAAGTGCAATAACATTCTGGATATCCTTAGAAAAACGCTCATACAATTTCAACGGACGAAAAAGCTCTTTCCTGCCTTTTTGGTAATCAAAAACAGGTGTGATTCGTTTTCCTTCGGACATTTCTCTCTGGCTGAATTTTTCTTTACTGATGCAGAAGCTCTTCTTACCGTTTTTCAGCAGTTCAATTTCATATTCTACCAGATAGCATTTTTCTTCGATTTTCAGCTCAAAGCGATACTTTACAGTGGAGGTATCACTTGCTTCATTTATATAATAATAAAAATTTGACGGGATCTGACGTCCGGAAAGAAGATATTTCAGCAATACCATACAGTCCACAATTACTGTTTTTCCAGATCCATTAGCTCCATAAATTCCTAAAATGCTTCCTTTTTTATTTTGGGGCATTTCAATTTCGCCGTGTATCACATTTTTTATGTTGTTGATTTCCATTCCCAAAAGCCGAACAACGTATTTCATCTCCATCACATCTCCCTTCAGCTTCATTCACCTGTATTTAGTATATCTTATTATATTGCGAAAATCAATTCTTATTCTATTTTTGTTAATATTTTTAACATTATATTATTTGCATTTCTATATAAATCTATTTCTCATTTAACAATTTAAATATGTACATTGCTTCTAAAACATATAACAGATAATTCTATATTATCTATTTATTCATTTTTGATAAAATATAGCTTTTTAGGAGAGGTGAACATTATGATAGATAAAAAGGTTGTATTAATCACGGATAAAAATGAAAAAATTAATCATGCAGATATTTCTAATCGCAATTTAGAAGGTAATAATGCGATTTCAACAAAAACAATATCCGAAGCAATTATGTCTATTTCAAAAGAATTTGAACTAATTACGGATGTTTCCAAATTTTTAAACTCCATATATGACTATAAAGATGATATTATATTTCCAATGAAATATGGTCATAATTCACCTGATTCAAAAAGTATTTTGCCAGGTATTTGTGAAGGTGGGCATTTAAAATATGTCGGTGGAGATGATTATGCACATATAATTTGTAATGATAAATATACTGCAAAATTATTTGCACGAGAGTTCGGTATTAAAACAGCACCTAGCATTTTATTTAGAAAACCTGTTGATTTTAATTCAATTAATGAAGCATTACATGTTTTGACTCCACCATTTGTAATTAAACCCAATTTTGGAGGTGGATCCACGGGAATTTCAAATCATAACGTATGCTTTGATTATGCTTCAGCCACGGAGCTTTTAATAAAACTATATACTTTTCATAAAATGCCAATTTTAGTTGAAGAATATATACTAGGAGAAGAAGTTGAATTGATCCTTGTAGGAAATAATCAAAAAATTTTGTTTAGCGAAGAAGTTCAATTAATTATGGACAAAAAAGATTTCTTTGATTCCGAAATATGGGGATTTGAAACCAAAAAAATTGATGATTCAAATATTGATTTTAGAATGAGTTCACTTATATCTCAAAAGGATATTACAAAAATACATAATTTATTTAAGGCATTTGATAAAATTGAGTTTATGCGTGTTGACGGTCGGATGTATAATGGCGAATTTCATTTGATTGAATTATCCCCGGACTGTTATTTGGGAGATGATTGCGCTTTTTATTATGCGTTTAATAGTAAAGGCTACAGCCTCTCCCAAATGTTTGAATTTTTAATAACTAATAGTTTAAGTCATTATCAATTGTAAATTCCCAATACCCTAAAAAATCTACTCTGAAAGGAAATTGTGCGTAATATTCTTTGCTTTCAATAAGCAAAAACGTAATTCCCTGCAATAAATTCACTTGAAATACCTGTTTTTTCTTTGCAATCGAACACCCAGCATCATACATATTGTTAATTGCCTGCAATAATATCGTAATATAAAATGGTTTTATATCTGTCATGCTAAACTCTTCCTCCAATAATCCGAAAGTTTCTATACAAACAAATAGAGTTTTATCTATAAAAGCCCCAAATACCATTGTCAACGAATTTTTCGTATATTTATATTTTTACCGTCTCATAACCAACTCTCTCACTTCGAACATGTAGCAAAAAATCTATCATACCAGATAAGGAATGTCAAAACTGTCCAGATTTTACGGCTGTTATCTGCCTTTTTCTCTTTGTGCTCTTTCAGAAGTAAAAGAAGCTTATCTGTATGAAAAAACTCTTCTGCTTCTTTCGAGGTAAATAACTCCTTTACCATCTGATACCAGTCATCCTGCCGCAGCCACACACGGATTGGAATTGGAAAACCAAGTTTCTTACGTTCATCGGTTTCCTGTGGTATGAATTGAGAAACAGCTTTACGGAAAATATATTTGGTTGTACCCGCTGCAATCTTGGCTTCTTTTGGAAGCTTTGCTGCAAAGTCAAAAACTTCTTTATCCAGAAATGGTACTCTGACTTCCAATGAATGTGCCATGCTCATTTTATCTGCTTTCTGCAAAATATCGCCAGGAAGCCAGTAGCTCAGATCTACAGACTGCATTTTTTCCATGTCTTGAAGTGATCCTCTGTTTTCTGACTCAAGTTCTTCAAAAAATGGTCTTAAATATTCCTGTGTGGAAGGTCCTGTTACTTTATTTTTCAAAATCTGCGTTTTCTCTTTTTCACGGTAAATATATGCATTTCCGATGAAACGTTCTTCCACTTTCATTCCTGCACGGATAAGGAAATCCCGTCCCTTCACATCCGGCAGCTTTGCAGCCAGTTTTCCAATTACACGTCTGACACCAAATGGAATCCAGGCAATTTTTTTCAATGATTCCGGTTCTCTGTAAATATTATATCCACCGAAAAGCTCGTCTGCTCCTTCTCCGGAAAGAACAACCTTGACATGACCTGCAGCCTCTTTTGAGAGAAAATAGAGTGCAACGGCGGAAGCATCCCCAAGGGGCTCATCCATATGATACATAACATCTGGAAGGGCATCCCAGAATTCCTGCTTGGATATGATTTTCACATGGTGTTTCAAACCTGCTTTTTCTGCCACTTTGGCAGCTTTGTTTACTTCACTATATCGGTCTCCCTCATCGAATCCCACTGTAAATGCCTGATCTGCGCCAGAGGAAGAAGCCAGATAACCGGAATCCACTCCCCCGGATAAAAACGCGCCGACTTCCACATCACTTAACATATGGTGCTCCACTGAATCCTTTAAATTCTCTGCAAGCTGATTCTGCAGCTGCTCCATATTCGTCTTACGGTCCCATTGGCCTGGTGCAAGCTTTGTTTTGAAATAAGTCTTTATCTCATAGTTTCCGTTTTTATATAAAAGCATATGACCTGGCATAAGCTTATAAATCCCCCTGAAAAAAGTTTCTTCCAGAGGGGAATATTGAAATGACAAATACTGCTCCAGTGCCTTCTGATTTACTTTCCTTTCATAGCCTGGAAATGCAAGGATACTCTTAATTTCAGAAGCAAATACAAAGTGTCCATCTATTTCGGCATAGTACACAGGCTTAATTCCAAAGAAATCCCTTGCAAGCATCAAACTCTGCTCCTGTTCATTCCATACAGCAAACCCAAACATTCCCCTGAGCTTATCCAGTGCCTTCTCCCCATACTGCTGAATAGTATTTATCAGAACCTCCGTGTCAGAATGAGTACAGAAAGAAATGCCGAAAGCCTCAAGTTCTGCCCGCAGTTCCTTATAATCATAGATTTCTCCATTAAAAACAATATGAAGGTTTCCGTCCGCACTTTCCATAGGCTGCTGCCCATCTTCTAAATCAATAATACTAAGTCTTCGAAAGCCCAGCGTGATCTTCTCCCTGCAAAAAGAGCCCTCACTATCCGGGCCCCTATGCTCAATGGCTTTCATCATCCTTTCAATTACTGTCTTCTGATCCTGTCTGTAACCTGTAAATCCACAGATTCCGCACATTTTATCCTCCGTATCTATTTGATGTAGTTTATATGCTGCAACAACTTTTTTACCACAAGTGAATCCCACATGGTCACATCGTAATCATAGTGGTCTGTGAGTCTGCGCCTCAGCTTGTGTTTTCCCTTCTTTTTCTACTTTTGTAGAAATCATCTCTAATTCTACATCTGTAGAATTAGAAAGTCAATCTTATTTTCTACAATTGTAGAATCTATGTCATATATTTGATTACCCGTCATGACATACCCCAATGACTCAGATCTTACAGATTTTCAAACGGTGTGAATGCCTCACTACTGATAAAATGAAAAGCCGGAAAAACGGTCTTTTGTTACAGAGCCATTTTTCCGACTGTATGGTTACCTATATTTAGTCAACTACCCATCACCTAAAGGTAATGGGCTTGGCAGACTTGGCCAAAAAGAACCGATATCAGTCTTGCAAAGACCTTGTATCGGTTCTTTTTGTATTTTCTCATTATCTAATTATGGGAGGATTTTTCTGTATCACCGAAAAAACTTTTATTCCCGCACTTCAAGCCACTGGTCAATGTTCCCAAAATGTACTGCCTGCAGGTTATCTACATCAACCAGTTGCGGGAAGCTGTTTCTGATGATCATGACACCATTTTCCTTATCCTGTTTTTCTCCACCGCCAGCGATGCCTCCCATGGTCCTATCAAGTGTTAAAACCGTTCCATCTTTATAACGCACCTGGTCAATACTAGTTCTGGCATAAAGATCCATGCCATAATCTGTACCAGCGTACTCAAACTTGTTCTTTTCATCTTCATACACCTTCATAGCTTCATCATAATCAAGATATAATGACCATAAAAGAGGCGTTACTTCCATTTTTTTCACTGTGATTTCATAACCTCCAAAATCACATTTCCGGTTCACTTCCAGAGTTGTCGGAGGCTTTACTGCACCCAGGGTCCATTTAAAATCCCATGTTCCATCTGTAATAACAGTCGTATCATAATCTCCTTCCTCCGTAAGATTCTTTAATGTGATTTCTACTGTTTTATTACTCAGATCATAATCACCGTCATAAGATATACAGGCGTTAAAATATTTAAGATGTGCAGAATTTTGATCTGTTTTCAGTAACACATCCTGTCCTACCCCAGTATTGAAACTTCCAAATCTGTTATCGTCCACTGCATATACTTCCTTTCCATCGATCTTAAAATGTGTCATCTCCTCAAAAGAAGTATGATCAGTCATAGAAATACTGTCATCTGTTTTCACTTCAAAAAAAGCATACAGGAATCCCTGATCCTGAATAGAATCTGTCAGGGTAACCGTCACACCATTTTGTGTTACAGACTGGTCTATATTCTGAATATAGGTTGATTCCTGCAGTGTCTTCTGCTGTTCTTCCGATGGCTCCAGTCTTTTCACCAGGTAATTATTCCATTTAAAGAACTCTTTTGCAGCCACAGTAACAGCCATACCAGTACAGATTACTGCTGCTGCAATCAATAATCGGCCACTGATTTTTTTTCTTTTGTATTTTTTATCAGCTGAATCCGCCTGTTCAATCTGTTTTAGTGTATCTTCAAATTTATTATGAAAATCCTGTGGTACTTCCGGTGCGATATTATTCCATTTGTTCTCTAACATGACATTTTCCCCTTTCCTGTTATTCTTTTTAATTGCTTGCTGTTTTTCCCAGTTGCCGGTCTTTTCTCTTCTTCGGATAACTGCACCTTCAAAAACTCTCTTGCACGTGAAAGTCTGCTTTTGATCGTTCCTTCAGGAATCTCCAGAGCCTCACTGATCTCTTTCAATGAAAATCCTTCTAAATAATACAATGTTACCAAAATCCTCAATTCCTCCGGAAGCTCCATAATCGCCATATACAAATGGCTGTAGCTGTCCTCCTCAGTCAGCCTCATATTGTCCATATATTCTTCATATGGAATAACATTTTTTCTTTTCCGAAGAATCCCTTTGCATTCATTGATCAAAATCCTTGTGATCCACGTTCGGAAATATTTTTCTTTCTTTAAGGTGGGCAGTTTCTCATATGCCTTAAGAATTGCTTCCTGCACAGCATCCCCACAATCAGAGTCATTCTTCAGAATGGACTTTGATATATGATACAGCATGGCTTCTGCATCCCGAACCTCCTTAATAAATACATCTTTTGTCATAACTTTGTCTTCTCCTTTTGTCCAGCCGGATTACTACTCATGTTTACTTTTACACTTATTAGATGCATCGGAAAGGAAATCGGTTCTCATAAAAGTATTTTTTTCCGTTGGCTCTTCTATTGCCAACGAAATATCCGATTTTTTAATCTCTGTTCTGTTTGTGTTTATATTTTTTATGTAATTCCGTAATATATTCCTCAAGCTTCTCTTTGTCTTGCTCTCCACAAGCAACTAAACCAAAATACTGCTTAGATCGATCCTATATGCTTTCGCTGTTTTCTGACCCAGTTTCTCTGTATATGTGCAATAATTCCAGAAACGGTGCTATTTTATCCGGTAGTCTCATTTTTCGTTCTCCCCTACGTTTGCGGTAATCCCTGTTACCATTGTTCTTAGCAAACTCTAGTATACAGGTAAATCCACGTTGCTACAAATGTGGGGTCACTTCATATTATCTAAAACATATTTCGATAAGTCAAAATTACAATTTTCACACTTTAATTGATATA